>Ga0163108_10000997_pt1 | contig 20871 bp, 19 predicted proteins | sample Fk1155metaG_FD_109644 | JGI IMG/M metagenome (GOLD analysis project Ga0163108, IMG submission 109644) | Marine microbial communities from the Central Pacific Ocean - Fk160115 155m metaG | ecosystem: Environmental > Aquatic > Marine > Oceanic > Photic zone | place: The Central Pacific Ocean...
AAGAAGGCGTTGAAGGTTTAGTGCATGTCTCAGAAATGGACTGGACCAACCGAAATGTTAATCCAGCAAAAATTGTTGCTGTTGGTCAGGAAATCGAGGTAATGGTTCTTGAGATTGATGGGGAGCGTCGAAGGATTTCTTTAGGTATTAAACAGTGCCAAATCAATCCTTGGGCTGAGTTTTCCGAAAAAGTCAAGAAGGGCGATAAAGTAAAAGGGCAGATTAAATCAATTACAGATTTCGGTGTTTTTATAGGTTTAGAAGGAGGTATAGATGGATTAGTGCATTTATCAGATATTTCTTGGGAAACTTCAGAGGAAGAGTCAGCTCGAAACTTTAAGAAAGGCCAAGAAGTTGAAGCAATAGTATTGGGAATTGATACAGATAGAGAGAGAATTTCTTTAGGTATAAAGCAATTAAATGAAGATCCATTTGCTTTTTGGATTAAAAATCACCCAAAAAACTCTTTAATCAAAGGAAGTGTGGTTGAAGTTGACGAAAAGAATGCATATATTGATGTTGGTCCTAATATCAAAGCTTCTATCCATGTTTCAGAGCTATCATTAGAGAGAATAGATGATGCCAGAACTGCTGTGCAAGTAAATCAAGAGATTGAGGCAAAGATTATAAATATTGACCGAAAAACTAAATTGATCTCTTTGTCAATCAAAGCCAAAGAAGAGCATGATGAGAAAGAAGCTTTAGACACTTATCAATCTGATTCATCCTCAAAGAATAACGGCGCCACTACACTTGGTGAATTACTAAAAGAAAAAATGGTAAAAGAATGATTCCTTGTTCATTCTTACTTAGATTTATATTTGTTGGTGTAGTATATTAAAATAAGACTTTTATAATTCAAATAGCACAGGTAATAATCTGGAGTTAGTAAAATATGAAGAAATCAGAAATTATTGAAATGATTGCTCAAAAGCAGATGCACCTTCCGCTAAAAGACGTAGAGCTATCAGTCAAACATATCTTAGATTTGATGAGTATTTCTTTATCTAATGGAAAAAGGATAGAAATTAGAGGATTTGGAAGTTTTTCTCTTCATTATAGGTCACCAAGAATTGGTCGAAATCCAAAAACTGGAGCACCAGTTTCGCTGTCTGGGAAATATGTACCCCATTTTAAACCTGGGAAAGATCTTAAGATGCAAGTGGATAAAGGTAAAGAAAAAGCAATAAATGCCAAATTATAATCCATGCAAGTTTTTTTGATCACGTTGTAATGCTTTATCGTTAATAATTATTCAAGTGCTTGAATGATAAAAAAAATTCTTTTTATAACTTTTGTTATTATAATTTTTGTTTTTATGTTGCTGTTCAATAATAATAATTCCGATTTAATATCAATTGATTTAGAGTTTATAAAAATAACAACAACATCGAGTATAATGTTTGTAGTTATATTTGTTATTGGTTGGGCGCTTGGAATTTTAAGCAGTCTATTTTATGTGATTAAATTGCTGAATCAAAGAAGAGTATTAAGATCTGAATTGAAAAATAGTGTAAACGAAAATTCAATACTGAAAAATAAACCTCTACAAGATGCCGACTGAATCCACCTTTATTCTGGCTTCTATATTTATACTTTTGGCTGCAACCGGCTGGGTTCTGGGTTATTTTGGAGAGCGTGACGAGCAGCCACCTTTAAATATAGATTATCTAAAAGGCTTAAATTTCCTATTAAATGAACAAACAGACCAGGCGGTAGAACATTTTCTAAAGATGGTAAGAGTTGATAATACTACTATCGAAACACATTTCGCCTTAGGTAACCTTTTTCGTAAAAGAGGGGAAGTTAACAGAGCTATCAGAATACACCAAAATATTATCGCTAGACCTGATATTTTAGACGCCCAAAGAAATCAAGCTTTTTACTCCCTGGCAAAAGATTATTTGCATGCGGGGTTACTTGATCGCGCTGAAGTATTACTTAAGCGCTTAACGGATCATTCGCAATATAAAATGGAAGCTTTAGAATCTTTGGTAAATATATATGAGCAAGAACAAGAATGGCAAAAATCAATAGATACCTCAAAACAATTATCAAAAATATCGAAAAAACCTTTAGATCTGCAAATCTCTCATTATGTTTGCGAGTTAGCTGAAATAGCTATTGAAAAATACAATTATGATGAGGCAAATAACTTGGTTTCGTCATTAAATAGAATAAAAAATAAAACTCTTCGATGCGATCTAGTAAAAGCAAGAATAGCTGTCTCTAACGGTAATAAGGAATTGGCAATAACTATTTATCAAAAGATTATTGAGGAAAATAGTTATTTAATAACCGAAGCTCTTCCTCTGATGGTGGATATATACATTGAACTCAATAAACAATCTGAACTAGAAGCAAAGATGGAAAATATTATTTCGAATAACTCTAAAATTACTCGCGATATAGCATACACTGTAATTGTTAATAATATTGAAGGGATTGCATTGTTCGATTTATGTGTTGATAAGTATATAGAGATGGATCTTACATTACGTGAGTTTATTGATATAAATAATTTAAATCTTAATGAAAATAGGATTGTCGCTTTAAGGAAAATAAAAAAAGGTTTATCATTACTTGCCAATTCAACGCCTAGATATCAGTGTGAAGAGTGCGGTTTCTCTAGCCAAAAGTTATTATGGCAATGCCCTAGTTGCAAGCAATGGGAAACACAGAGACCTTTTGCTAACGTTCAATTTGATTCAATTCTTCAAAGAAAACCATTGATAAGTGATTGACTTAAGATTAAGAATAGTTGGCTCCCCGGGCCGGACTCGAACCAGCGACAAGTTGATTAACAGTCAACCGCTCTACCAACTGAGCTACCGGGGAAAATTAATTTTCTGATCGGCTCGAATTTTGAGCTAGCGTAGTTTGCAAGTCAAGCGTTGATCAGAGTTCTATCGCTTAGTTTTTGTCATTTTATAATGCTATTAATTCGATTAATAGCATTTTCTAGCTCATCAGTAGAACATGCAAAAGAAAATCTAATATATCCAGGGGAGCCGAAAGGTGTCCCGGGAACAAGAACAACTCCCGCTTCTCTTAGGATTAAGTCAGTTAATTCAACATCATTATTGAGATTATTATTTTTTATGGCATCAGTTACTTTAGGGAAAGCATAAAATGCGCCTTCACCTTTTCTACATTCAAAGCCTGGGATGTTATTTAAAGCAGACACTAACAACTCATTTCGTTTTTTGTATTCGCTATTCATTGTTTCAACACAAGATTGATCTCCATTTAAAGCTTCCATTGCTGCGATTTGGGAAATGCTACAAGGATTTGAAGTTGATTGACTTTGGATAGTTTTCATAGATTTAATTATTTGTTTAGGCCCACCAGCGTACCCAATACGCCAACCTGTCATTGCATAACATTTTGAAACTCCATTAATTGTCACAACTTTGTTTTTTAAATCTGGTACAGCAGTTGCAATATTATAAAAACGCGATTTACCCCAGTGTATCTTTTCATATATGTCATCTGCAGCAATAATTATATTAGGATGTTTAATAAGAATTTCGCCTAATTCTATTAATTCGTTTTTCGAATAGCAGCTTCCTGTAGGATTTGAAGGGCTATTAAGAAATAATAATTTTGTATATTTTGTTATGCTTTTTTTTAGCTGCCCAGATGTGATTTTAAAATCATTCTCTATACCAGTTTGAATTATTTTTGGGGTACCACCTGCAACACGAACCATATCCGGGTAGGAAACCCAGTAAGGACTAGGGATAATTGCTTCATCACCATTATCCAATAAACCCATACACAAGTTAAATAATGTTTGTTTTGCGCCGCTTGATACAATTATTTGATCGTAAGAGTAGCTCAAGCGATTATCTCGTTGGAATTTGCTTTGAATTGCCAATTTTAGCTCTGTCGTTCCGTCTATTGCGGTATATTTGGTGTTACCATCTTTAATCGCTTTTATGGCCGCTTCTTTGATATGAGTTGGTGTATCAAAATCTGGCTCTCCAGCGCCTAGACTGATAATATCTTTACCTTCTTCACGTAATTGTGCAGCAAGATTTAATACAGCGCTTGTTGCAGAAGGCATAACTCGATTCATTCTTTCTGAAACTAAGTGCATTTTATAATATCCCTTTTTAAATAATATTATGGTACGACAATCCAAAGCCCTTCCCAAGAGAAATGATAAAATCCAACATGGTAACTTTGATTTAATTTCGCATTTTAAGCCGTCTGGAGATCAAGGTTACGCAATATCAAAATTAACTGATGGCCTTGATAACGGTTTATCAAAACAAACTCTCTTGGGCGTAACAGGTTCGGGTAAGACTTTTACAATTGCAAATATTATTCAATCGACCCAAAGACCAGCAATTATTTTAGCTCATAATAAGACATTGGCGGCCCAATTGTATGGGGAAATGCGTGAATTCTTTCCGAATAACGCTGTTGAATATTTTGTCTCTTACTATGATTACTATCAGCCTGAAGCTTATGTACCGAGTTCAGATACTTTTATCGAAAAAGATGCTTCTATCAATCAACATATAGAGCAAATGCGCTTATCTGCCACAAAAGCCATCATAGAGAGAAGAGATACAATTATTGTTGCTACGGTATCAGCTATTTATGGGCTAGGTGATCCAGATGCGTATTTTAGTATGGTGCTGCACTTATCCAAACGAGAAAAGGTTGATCATAGAGAGATTCTTAGGAAATTAGCAGAAATGCAGTATTTAAGAAATGAAGTTGAGTTATCTCAAGGAAACTTTCGAGTTAGAGGTGATGTTATAGACATTTTTCCAGCCGAGTCTGAGCAAGAAGCTGTAAGAATTGAATTATTTGATGATCGGGTAGATTTAATATCCATTTTTGATCCCTTGACTGGTAATGTTCTGAGATCAGTTCCGAGAATTACGGTTTTCCCGAAGACTCATTACGTTACTCCACGAAAAAAACTATTAGATGCAACTAAGAGCATTAAGACTGAATTAGATGAACAGTTAGAGAATTTAAAAGTTAAAAAGAAATTAATCGAAGCTCAAAGACTAGAACAAAGAACTTTGTATGATATCGAAATGATTAAAGAGCTTGGTTATTGCCAAGGGATTGAAAATTATTCCAGGTATCTTTCTGGCAGAAAAGAAGGCGAACCACCTCCATGCTTGTTTGATTATATGCCAGATAATGCAATATTAATTATCGATGAAAGTCATGCAACTGTCCCTCAACTTGGTGGAATGTATAAGGGTGATCGATCTAGAAAAGAGACATTGGTTAAATATGGGTTTAGGTTGAAGTCAGCTCTTGATAATAGACCATTAAGATTTGATGAGTTTGAAAAAATAATTCCATCTACAATTTTTGTTTCGGCAACACCCGGTAAATATGAAAATCAAGTTACAGATGATATTGTTGAACAATTAGTTAGGCCAACAGGGCTAATTGATCCAGAAATTGAGGTTCGAAAAGCTCAAAATCAAGTTGAAGATATATTATCAGAGATTAGCCTTCGAGTAGCTGATGGAGATCGCGTCCTTATAACGACATTAACAAAAAAGATGGCCGAAGATCTAACTGATTATCTTGATGAATTTGGAGTTAAAGTCAGATATCTGCATTCTGATATTGGAACAGTTGAGAGAACAGAAATTATCAAAGATTTAAGATTAGGTGTATTTGATGTATTGGTGGGAATCAATCTTTTAAGGGAAGGTCTAGATATGCCTGAAGTTTCTTTGGTTGCAATATTTGATGCAGATAAAGAGGGTTTTTTGAGGTCAGAAACATCATTAGTTCAAACTATTGGACGTGCGGCGAGAAATGTAAAAGGAAAAGTAATATTATACGGTGATATTATTACTGGCTCTATGAGAAGAGCAATTGATGAAACTAATCGTCGCCGAAAGTATCAAGTTGATTATAATAAAGTTAATAACATAACCCCAAAAAGCATAGTTAAAAAAGTTACTGATATTATGGAGACTGCTTATCCTGTTCCTGGAAGAGGGCCTAATAATAAATCAAAATATATTCATTTGGGATCAAAAGATTTAATGAAGAAAGCCAATGAATTAGAAAGAACAATGTTACAACTTGCGCGTAATTTGGAATTTGAGGAAGCTGCTCGATTAAGGGATGAAGTATTGAAAATTCGTGAACTAGCATTAGAATTATCAGTTTAATTTATTTGAAAAAATTAAGGTTAATAATTATTAGATTTATTTAACAATAGATTTATAGAAATCTATATTGAACATAGGGCGATTAGCTCAGGGGGAGAGCGCCACGTTGACATCGTGGAGGTCGGTGGTTCGAAACCACCATTGCCCACCAATGTTCTCAAATTTCTTAAATAAACGTTTCACAATTAAAGTAATTAATGTAGAGAGAACTGTATTAAAATTAACTGTAAAATTTGATGGATAAACCTTGTTTCTAGGTGCCTACAAATATAGAATTCGTTACCATTGTTACAATTATCTGAATATAACTTTATTAAAAAGAAGGAGGAACTAAGTATCGCAGCGACTAAACGAGTAAGACGGAATGAAGAATTAGAATCAGCAGAAGTTAGAGTGATCGATTCTGCAGGAGAGCAAGCAGGTATCATGACCCTTGAATTGGCTATAAAAATGGCGCAAGAAGAGAATTTAGATTTGGTTGAAGTTTCACCCAACGCAACACCACCAGTTTGCAGGATTATGGATTTTGGGAAACATTTATTCTCTTTGAATAAGAAAGGGCAAAATGCCAAAAGAAAAACTAAACGCACCCATGTAAAAGAAATAAAGTTCCGACCTACCACCGATGAGGGTGATTATCAGATAAAACTGCGCAAACTTAGAGAGTTTCTTGAGTATGGTGACAAGGTAAAGGTTACCCTTCGTTACAGGGGGAGAGAGATGGTTCACCAAGAACTTGGAGTTCAATTGATTGAGAGAGTTAAAAAAGATTTAGAAGATTTTGGTGTGATTGAACAGGAACCTGAAATGGAAGGCAGGCAAATGATAATGATTTTAGGGCCGAAGAAGAAATGAGAATATTGGATTGTTAATTAACTAATTAAAGCATAATCAAAAATTAGGTATAATGAAAGTGATAGGTAGACCAAACAGAGGAAAATGGGATGTCTAAAATGAAGACAAATCGTGGAGCTGCAAAAAGATTTCGCAAAACTGGAAAAGGCGGTTTTAAGCGTGCTCAGTCTCACCTAAATCATATTCTCACTAAGAAGAAATCAAAGAGGAAACGTCAGTTAGGTCTTACACAACAAGTCGCTGACTCGGATCTAAAGAGTGTTAAACGAATGCTTCCATATAGCTGATTAGGAAAGAAAAATGGCAAGAGTAAAAAGTGGCGTTGTAGCAAAAGCAAGACATAAGAAAATATTGAAGAAAGCTAAAGGGTATTATGGCGCTCGTAGTAAATTATTCAAAACTGCAAAGCAAGCTGTCATAAAGGCAGGTCAATATGCTTACAGAGATCGTCGACAGAGGAAAAGACAATTTAGAGCGTTATGGATTGCTAGAATTAATGCAGCATCAAGAGCACAAGGCTTATCTTATAGTCGTTTGATTAATGGCTTAAATAAAGCAAATATCGAAATTGATAGAAAAATATTAGCTGATATTGCTGTCAAAGATCCAGTTGCCTTCGAATCCATAGCAAAACAAGCCAAAACAGCACTTACAGAAGCTTGATTAAAATATTGTTACGGTACACTATAAGTTACCGAGCAATATGAATCTTTTATTTATCCGATGAACACAATATCAGACATCTTAGAGCAATCAATAAGAGAACTTGAGAATACGGAAAATTTAAATGACTTGGCTCACATCAGAGTGAAGTACGTTGGGAAAAAAGGTATTTTTACGTCTGAGCTAAAAAAACTTAGCACGCTTTCTTCAAAAGAAAGACCTAAAGCAGGTGAGAAAATTAATAGCGCTAAGGCTGATTTTTTGAAAGTCTTTACTGCATCTCAATCAAAACTTGAAAAAAAAGCATTAGAAGCAAGTTTAAAAACTGGAAGTATTGACGTCACTTTGGACGGCTATCAGCCCACAAAGGGCGGAAGACATCCAATATCTCTTATTAAGTCTAGGATAGAAAAAATTTTTACTAATTCGGGTTATAAAGTAAAAACTGGTCCAGAGATAGAGGATGATTATCATAACTTTACAGCCTTAAATATACCTACCAATCACCCTGCGCGTGCAATGCATGATACATTTTATTTAGGCGGCGATAAACTTCTTAGGACACATACCTCTCCTGTGCAAATACGGTCACTTTTATCAGATGGAGTACCAATTAGAATTATAGCTCCTGGACGAGTTTATAGATGTGATTCAGATCAAACACATACACCTATGTTTCATCAGGTTGAAGGATTAGTCATAGACGAGGATATTAGTTTTGCTAATATGAAAGCAGTTTTACATCAGTTTGTAGAATGTTTCTTTGAGCGTGATGTTGAATTGAGATTTCGCCCGTCATATTTTCCCTTCACTGAACCGTCAGCTGAAGTTGATATTCTTTGGAGTGATAAAAAATGGCTAGAAATATTAGGGTGCGGAATGGTGCATCCGAATGTGTTGCTTAATGCTGGTATTGACACATCGAAATACAGCGGGTATGCCTTTGGAATGGGTATTGAGAGGCTGGCGATGCTCTATTATCAAGTAGATGATTTAAGGGTATTTTTTGATAATGATTTAACTTTTTTGCGTCAATTTAGTTGAGATCGGTGTGTATAAATGAAATTTCCTGAATCATGGCTGAGAGAGATTATCAATACTGATTTAACATCAATCCAACTGGCTCAAAAGCTAACAATGATTGGTCATGAGCTTGATTCCATTGAAGATGACGGAAAAGACATTGATAATATTTTAATTGCTGAGATCATAAGTTATAAGAAACACCCTAATGCTGACAAGTTAAACATATGCAAAGTTAGAATTGGAGATCAAAAGTATACTGAAATCGTTTGTGGTGCACCTAATGTAAGGAATGGAATGAAATCTGCTTTAGCACTGCCTGGACAAACTCTTCCTAATGGTTCAACAATTAAGAAAGTTAAGATTCGTGACGTACAATCCAATGGCATGCTCTGCTCTATTGCTGAAATTGGTTTAGGTCAAGATGCTGATGGTATTTTAGAGCTTCCAGATTCTGCACCTATTGGTATGAAATTGGCTAGTTTCTTAAATCTTCCAGATAAAGTTATCGATTTAGATTTAACTCCGAATAGAGGGGATTGCTTTTCTTTATATGGAATTGCACGTGACTTGGCTGCTACGCCTAAGAGTAAATTAGAAATCAAACCTAAAATCAGAAATAAAATTAAATCAAAATTAAAATATCCAATTAAAACGCCTTATCCAGAATTATGCCCGAGATTTACAGCTCAAACTGTCACTGATATAGATAACAGCAAGAAAACTCCAATTGATATTACTGAAAAACTAAGAAAGTCAGGAATAAGAGCAATTAACCCTATAGTCGATATAACAAATTATGTCATGCTGGAAATAGGACAGCCTTTGCATGCTTATGATCAATCAAAACTTCAAGGAACAATAAAACCAAGGCGAGCAAGAAAAAATGAATCATTGGTATTGTTAGATGGTAATAAAATTAAATTAAATAAAAGCACTATAGTTGTTTCAGATGAATCTGGCCCTATAGGCCTTGCTGGAATTATGGGCGGAATATCGACATCAGTATCCAGCAAAACAACATCTGTTTTATTGGAAGCAGCTTTTTGGCCACCAGAATTGATGGCGGGTATTGCTCGTAAATACGGAATGCATACAGATGCCTCTCTAAGGTTCGAGAGAGGGGTTGATCCAGCAGGTCAAGTTAATGCTATAAATAGAGCGTGCGAACTTCTATTATCGATTTGCGGTGGTCAGGCTGGACCAATTATTGATATCAGTAGTGAAAAATTCTTGCCGAAGGGTATGTCTATAAAGTTAACAACCTCTAGGATAGAAAAGATTCTTGGTTGCCGTATTAAAGCTAATGATATTAGCAAGATTCTAATTGGGTTAAATTTTAATATAAAAAAATATAATAATTATTGGAGAGTAAAAGTTCCATCTTATCGATTTGATATCAAAATAGAAGATGATTTAATAGAGGAAATTGCGCGTATCTATGGCTTTAACAATATTCCAGAAGAGACAGAAATTGTTGAAAACCCTTTAACTGGAATTGAGGACGATAGATTAGATCTAGAAAAGATTGCTAATCACCTTTGTTCCAGGGACTATTATGAAGTTATAAATTACAGTTTTATAGGAGAAGATATAGATAATTTAGTATCAGGAAAAGAAACAAAATTAATATTAAATAATCCAATTTCTAGCGAAATGTCTGTTATGAGGAGCACGTTATTACCAGGATTATTGACTTCAGCTTCTCGAAATCTTGCCAGGCAAAATGAAAGGGTTAGATTATTTGAAGTGGGGAAAGTATTTAGTGGTAATTTAAATAATCATCAAGAAAATGAACATATTGCAGCAATTATAATTGGAGCTCCTCAAGCCGAAAGTTGGTTAGTGGGTCCAAAAAATATTGGCTTTTATAATTTAAAAGGAGACCTTGAGTCACTCTTATCATGTTTCCCACTAAGAAATAAATATACCTATGAAGCTGAGAGTCATCCAATGATGCATCCAGGACAATCAGCTAGTATTATGCGTAACAAGAAAATCATTGGATTAATTGGAAAATTACACCCAAGCATAACTAGAAAGTATAATATTAAGCAGGACGCGTACTATTTTGAAATAGACTACAAAGAGACTTTTGAACCTGTTTCTGTTGTAGCTTCTCTAGGTTCAAAATACCCAATAACGAGAAGAGATATTTCGATAGTAGTTGATAATACGATACCAGTGTCACATATAATTGATACTGCAAGAGCAATTGAACCATCAATTATCCAATCTATAAAGGTATTTGATGTATACGAAGGTGAAAACATAGAAGAAGGGCGAAAAAGTGTCGCTTTAGGCTTGATTTTACAGGAAAAATCACGCACCCTTACAGATAAAGAAGCAGATATTCTTGTCAGTAGGATCTTAGATTTATTACACAAGAACTATTCTGCAAAATTGAGAGAATAAATATAATGGCGTTAACAAAAGCTGATATAGCAGAATCATTGTACAATGAACTTGGGCTTAACAAGAGAGAGGCTCGCGAATTGGTTGAATTGTATTTTGATGAAATCAAATCTGCTTTAGCTAATGGGGAACAAGTAAAGCTTTCAGGGTTCGGAAATTTCGATCTACGTGATAAGAAAGAACGTCCAGGTAGGAACCCAAAAACAGGTGAGAATATCCCAATAAGCGCACGCAGAGTTGTTACCTTTAAGTCAGGACAAAAATTAAAGAATAAAGTAGAGGGTTATGTTGGAGCCGAGGAATAATAACCAGTTACCACCAATTCCAGGGAAAAGGTATTTCACAATTGGTGAAACGAGTAAATTATGTGGTGTAAAAGCCCATGTTCTAAGATATTGGGAGCAAGAGTTTCCTCAATTAAAACCGGTAAAAAGACGTGGTAATAGACGTTATTATCAAAGAAAAGACGTCATAATAATTAGGCAAATTAGAGCGCTACTTTACGAAGAGGGATTTACAATTGGTGGTGCTCGTCAAAGATTAACGGGTGATGCATCTAAAATTGATACCAGCCAAAGCCAACAGATAATCAAGCAGTTAAGAATAGAGCTTGATGAAATTTCAAAAATCCTTAAAAGTTAAATTTTTCCACAAAAATTCAGTTAGCTTCTTTATATAATAAATTTCTCTAATCTTGACGGGGCGTAGCGCAGCCTGGTAGCGCACCACAATGGGGTTGTGGGGGTCGTGAGTTCAAATCTCGCCGCCCCGATCAGATGGGAATTAATGATAATAAAAAAAGGTTTTCTGTGATAGATACAACAATTAATCTTCAAGAAATAAAAGAGCTGAGATCCAAATTAAATGCGTATTTATATTTAACGCCCTTGGTTCGTTGTTATAGCCTTGAGAGTTTTTTCTCAAAAAATACTGAAATATATTCAAAATTTGAGTTTCTCCAAAACACAGGCACCTTTAAATTAAGAGGGGCTTTAACCTCAATTTTGAATACAAATGAAGAAAAACTTGCTAATGGCGTAACAGCAGTTAGCGCAGGTAATCATGCAATTGCAGTTGCCTATGCTTCAAAAGTACTCGGCGTCAATGCAAAAGTGGTTATGAGTAAATCATCTAATATTTTTCGTATTAATTGTTGTAAAAATTTGGGCGCAGAAGTTGTTTTGGCTGAAAACGCACATGAAGCTTTTGATTTAGTGAATGAAATACAAGAAAAAGAAGAACGAAATTTCATCCATCCATTTGAAGGGATGAATGTTATACGTGGAACTGCGACATTAGGATATGAAATTTGTTTTCAACGCAAAGAATTTGATGTGATTATAATTCCAGTTGGTGGTGGAGGACTCTGCGCTGGAATATCCTCTTATGTTAGAACAGTTAATCCAGAATGCAATATATATGGAATTGAACCAACAGGAGCGAATACAATGCAAATGAGTATTCAAAGTAATTCGCCTCAATCCTTGAATAAGATCAATACAGTTGCTGACAGTCTAGCAGCACCATTTTCACTGCCTCTCTCATTTCAATATTGTAAAGATCATTTATCCGAATTATTGCTTGTGAGTGAACATGAAATCATCAAATCAATGAGCTTATTATATAATGAAATGAAGTTAGCTGTTGAGCCAGCTTGCGCAGTATCGACGGCTGGATTATTCGGACCTTTGAGAAAAAAGATTGACGGAAAAAAGATTGTATTAATAATGTGCGGGAGTAATATTGATTGGTCATCTTATAGGGGAATACTAGAAAGTAAGTAATAGGGATTTCAAGAAGTAATTTAATACCAATATGATTATTATCAACAATGTTAAAGATTTTTAATAAATGTTTACTTCTCTTTTCTGTAATATAATCTGAGCTATTAAGATTGATGTTTTCATTCTAATTAAGTATTGCTATGCGTAAAAAAACATTACGAACATACTCCAAAAAAATTGTTGACGGTATAGAGCAAGCTCCCAGTCGAGCTATGCTGAGAGCTGTGGGTTTTGAAAGTGAGGATTTTAAATTACCTCAAATTGGGGTTGCATCAACATGGAGTATGATAACTCCTTGTAATATGCATTTAGACAAACTTGCGATTGAAGCGTCCTCAGGCGCAGAAGAGGCGGGTGCAAAAGCTGTAATTTTTAATACCATAACGGTTTCAGATGGTATCTCTATGGGTACTCCAGGTATGCGCTATTCATTGGTTTCAAGAGAAATCATAGCAGATTCGATTGAGGCAGTAACAGCCGCACAAGGCTTCGATGGATTGATTACTATTGGTGGTTGCGATAAGAATATGCCGGCATGCGTTATGGCAATGGCGCGGCTGAATCGACCATCCATATTCGTTTTTGGTGGAACTATTCAAGCTGGAGCAAAGAAAAGAGATATTGTTTCAGTTTTCGAGGCTGTCGGTGAGGTTTCAAGCGGCAAGATTGATGAAAAAGAATTATTGGAAGTAGAGCGTACTGCAATACCAGGTCCGGGGGCATGTGGAGGAATGTATACTGCAAATACAATGGCTTCAGCTATAGAGGCACTAGGATTAAGTTTAGGGAATAGTTCTGCACAAGAGGCAATATCAAAAGATAAGATTATAGATTGCAAACAAGCTGGTCACGCAGTAATGCATTTAATAAAAGAAGATATAAAACCTTTAGATATTATGACAAAAGAGGCATTTGAGAATGCTATTACAGTAGTTATTGCTTTAAGCGGATCTACAAATGCCGTTTTACATCTAATTGCAATGGCACAGGAAGCAAACATTAAACTTAGCTTAGATGATTTTTCTCGAATTGGCGCTCGTGTTCCGGTCTTAGCGGACGTTAAACCAAGCGGAGTTCATCTAATGTCAGATCTAATCGCAATAGGTGGAATACAACCTTTAATGAAGCGTCTTTTAAGAAAAGGGTTACTGCATGGCGATTGTATGACTGTCACAGGAAAAACTCTTGCAGAAAATCTTGAGACTGTAAAAGATTATCCAGACGATCAAAATATTATCAGAGGTTTTAATTCACCGATTAAAAGTGAAAGTCACCTAGAAATCTTATATGGTAATTTAGCTCCGGAAGGGGCGGTTGCAAAAATCTCTGGTAAAGAGGGTCTATTTTTTGAAGGAATAGCAAAAGTTTTTGATTCAGAAGAAATTGCAATGAAAGCAATTTTGGCTGATGAGGTAAAAAAAGGTGATGTAATTATCATTAGGTATGAAGGACCTAAAGGTGGACCAGGAATGAGAGAAATGCTAAGTCCTACTGCCGCAATTATGGGTAAAGGATTAGGGTCTGATGTGGCATTAATAACTGACGGAAGATTTTCTGGAGGCAGCCATGGATTCGTAGTCGGCCATGTTTCCCCTGAGGCTATGGTTGGCGGAACATTAGCTTTGGTAGAAAACGGCGATCAAATAAGAATAGATGCTGAAAAAAAATGTATTGATTTACTTGTAGATAATTCTATCATTGAGAAAAGACGCCAATCATGGGTGAGGCCATTGTCTAATATAAAAAAAGGTGTCTTAGCTAAATATCGTTCTACTGTATTATCAGCATCTAAAGGTGCTGTAACTGAGCCTTTAGATTGGTGATTAAGCACTGCCTTCTAATAAATTTTAATATATGTAGAGAAGACTTTTGTGGTGGATTGAAAAACAAAAAAAACTATTAAGAATTTCCGCTAATCATGCAAATCTTATTGTTTATGATTCTGAAACAATCAACAATTCGATAAATGCTCTTAAATCGCAGAGCGCTTTTAGTAAAATTTTCTATGCCATGAAGGCAAATTTTAACCCTGGATTATTAAAATTAATATCAAAACATGACATAGGATTTGAATGTGTTTCACCTGGCGAAGTTAAATTCCTAAAAAAAGTTTTACCAAAAATACCTTCGGAAAACATTCTCTTTACTCCAAATTTTGCTCCAAAAGAAGAGTATATTTGGGCATTAAAAAATAATTTTTTGGTAACAGTCGATAATCTATATTTATTGGAGTTTTGGCCTGATATTTTTAAAGGAAAAAAAATATTAATTCGGGTTGATCCAGGAAAAGGTGATGGCCATCATAATTTTGTCAAAACTGCTGGTAATATTTCAAAATTTGGAATCCCTGTAAACAAAATAAACAAAATAAAAAAATATACAGAAGAGAACGATATCGAAGTTGTTGGTCTGCATGTGCATAATGGAAGCGGGGTAACAAATGTATCGAATTGGGTGAATTCTGCAAAGTTATTAATTAAAATTGCACAATCTTTTCCATCTATAAAAATTATCAATCTTGGTGGTGGTTTACCAATAAGAGAGAGAACTGACGATCAGATGTTTGATATAAAGAAAGTCAATGATTTATTAATAGATTGTAAGAAAAAATTTAAGAATTATGAATTTTGGATTGAACCGGGCCGTTACGTTGTTGGTGAATCGGGTGTTATTTTGACTCACGTAACTCAAACAAAGGTAAAAAAGGATTATTATTATGTTGGAATCGGTGTAGGGATGAATACTTTAATTAGACCAGCACTATATGGTGCGCATCATGAAATTATCAATTTAACTCAATTTAGGCAGAAAAATACAATAAAAATTACAATAGTGGGGCCAATATGTGAATCTGGGGATACACTAGGACACAATAGAGATTTTCCGCGCACCAAAGAAAATGATGTTATTTTAATTGCAAATGCAGGGGCTTATGTACGATCGATGGCATCAAATTATAATTTAAGAGAGATTCCAGAAGAATTAATAATATAAACAATAGCTTAACTATTCCTTTTAATTTATTTTATGAAGAGAATTTATCAAGCTATTATTTTCATCTTTTGTTCCAACTGTAATGCGTGCACAATCTTTTAATAAATTATCCTTAAGAATTCCTATTAAAATACTCTCTTTTTCTAGATTCTTTTTTACAATGTCAATATTCTTGAATCTCGTTAATAGAAAGTTGCCGTCACTTTCCCATACTTTGTCAACACAATCCAACGTTTGAATTCTATTTTTTAAAAGCTTCCTTTCTGTAATGATATTTTGAATCTTGCTGTAAGCGGATTTAATTCCATTTGAGGATAATACCGCTTCAATATGATTCACTATAGGTGTGGAGAAACAAAAAGGAGGTTGTATTTTTTTTAAGAATTGGATTCCTTCTTTTGAAGAAATCATTGCTCCACATCTTGCTCCGGCTAATGCAAACGCTTTTGAGAGAGTTCTTAATACGATAAGATTATTGTAATTATTTATTTCTTTTATCATTGATTTGGTCGAACTAAATTCGACATAGGCTTCGTCTACAACTACAATCACTTTGCTTTCTACCGCTTTTAGCAGCATCTTAATTTCCTCGTTCTTTATAGATGATCCACATGGGTTATTTGGTGACGATAAAAAGATAATTTTTGTATCTTCAGTTATTTTTTTTATCAAAGTTTCCATGTTGAGAGTAAAGTTATTTTCTTCTGAAAGAGGCGCCTCTATAGTGGAAATTGAATTTGCTTTAGCAAAAAATCTATACATATCAAATGTAGGTGGAGAAATAAGTATCTTGTCATTGTTTGGGATACAAAATGTTCTTATGATTATATCAATGGCTTCGGTGCTTCCTCTAGATAGGAGAATCTCATCATTCTTGATTTTGTAGAATTCAGCAATTTTCTCCATCAATGAATTAGGACGAATGGGAGGATATCTATTTAATGGAATAAATTGATCATTGCTCCAAGGTGATTCTGGCGATTCGTTGGCATTCATTCTGATCATCTTGCTGCTTGCAGTAGGTGCATTAATAATTGGTAATTCTAGGATTTCAGGTCTGACAAGGTATTTTATATCCATTTTCTTGGCTGCTTTTATTTTTTCAGTTGATTTATTACTTCTTTTGTCATTTCTTCGGTTGTTAGGATTTTTTCATCATTACTTGCGATATCTACGGTTCTTGATCCGTTTTCAATCACTGTGTAGATCGCTTCTTCAAGGTGATCGGCTTCTTCATTAAGTTTTAAGCTGTATCTCAATAACAATGCCACGCTTCCTATCATGCCACAAGGATTCGCAATACCTTGACCAGATATATCTGGGGCAGATCCATGTATTGGTTCATATAGGCCGACACTATTATCTCCTACAGACGCAGAGGGCAACATACCCATTGATCCGGCAAGCATAGACGCTTCATCAGTAAGAATATCACCAAACATATTTTCGGTTACAATGACATCAAAATCAGCAGGCCTATTGATTAGGTACATTGCAGCAGCATCAACCAATATATGCTCAAGTTCGACTTTGGGAAATTCTGAAGTCATTAGCTTTGTTGTAATATCTCTCCAGAAACGAGATGTTTCTAAGACATTAGCTTTATCAACTGAACACAGTTTGTTTTTTCTAGATTTTGCTAAATTTGCTGCGATTCGGATAATTCGCTCAACTTCATAATCATGATATTCACATAAATCACTTGCTGAATTATTTTTTCGAGATTTTTCACCGAAATAAATACCTCCGGTTAATTCTCTAATAACCAGTAAATCTACATCTTTTAGCCGTTCTTCTTTAAGGGGTGAAGCATTAACCAATGAAGGGTGAATCGTTACTGGTCGAATATTCGCAAATACTTTTAAGCATTCACGAAGCCCCAATAATCCTTGTTCAGGTCTTATTTTTGAATTTGGGTTATCCCATTTTGGCCCACCGACGGCGCCTAAAATTACGGCATTAGACTCTCGACAGCTAGCAATTGTGTTTTCAGGTAACGGATTATTAAACTTATCTATTGCTTCACCGCCAATACACTGCTTAGAGAATTTGAAATTGTGACCAAATTCTTTGCCAATAGTTTCGATAACATCTTTTCCTGCTTCAGCAACTTCAGGGCCTATGCCATCACCTGGTAAAATTGTTATTAAGGCATCCATTTTCTGCTACATTCATAGTCTTTTATTTTGTTAACATTTTGTTGTATAAAACCTAATTGATCTATACCTTCAATTAAACAAAATTTTGAGAATTCGTCTATTTCATACTTGATTTTTTGTTTATTTGGTAAGGTTATTTCTGATGATATTACACAAATTGTAATCATTTTGCCGGAGTTAGCTACTAATTCACGAAGTGTTTTATCATCAACAACGATAGGCAGCAAACCATTCTTTAACGCATTGCTTTTGAATATATCAGCAATCTTGGAGCTAATGACAGCCTTGAAACCAAAATCGGTTAACGCCCATGGAGCATGCTCTCTAGATGAACCACATCCAAAATTATTGCCAGCAATTAATATTTCATTTTTTGAATCTTTTTCTTTATTGAGGATAAATTTAGGATTTTCTTTACCGTCATCAAGATAACGCCAATCATGAAAAAGGTGTTTACCAAGACCAGATCGAGTTGTGGTGGTAAGAAAGCGTGCCGGAATAATTTGGTCTGTATCTATATCTATTTCCGGTAAAACTGAAGCTTTTGAAGTGATTTTCTTTAATTTATGCATGATTATTAATATATTTTCGTGGATCGGTAACTCTTCCTTCAATTGCGGTTGCAGCAGCTGTTAAAGGGCTGGCTAGAATTGTTCTTGAGCCTTTTCCTTGTCTGCCTTCAAAGTTTCTATTACTAGTACTTACGCTTAATTTTCCTGGTTCAACTGTATCACCGTTCATTCCTAAACACATTGAACATCCTGATTCTCTCCATTCAGCTCCAGCTGACTTGAATATTTGATCTAGTCCAAGTGATTCCGCTTCTGCTTTAATGGATTGTGATCCAGGAACAATAAGCATACGCACATCAGTTGAAATCTTTCGATTCTTTAATATTTTTGCTACTTGTTGGAGATCGGTAATTCTTGAGTTTGTGCAACTGCCAACGAATACGACATTAACTTCTTTACTGGATATTGGTTTCCCAGGAGTTACTTGCATATAATCGATTGCTTTTGAGAATGATGGATCATTTGCTTGACTGGGAACAGGATCATTAATGCCCATAACCATACCTGGATTAGTGCCAAAGGTAATCATTGGTTCGAGTGAGTTGGCGTCAATATTTACGCATTTGTCATATGATGCATTATTGTCGCTCGGAAGGGTTTTCCATTTCTCGAGGGCTTGATCCCATGCATTCTCCTTTGGTGAGCGAGGTCGCCCATATAAAAAATCAAAAGTTTTGTCATCTGGCGCAATCATTCCTGCCTTAGCACCTGCTTCAATAGACATATTGCATACAGTCATTCGAGCCTCCATGTCCATTGAATTAATAGTATCGCCACAGTATTCGATCACATAACCAGCTCCCCCAGATACTCCAATTTTTCCTATAATAGCCAAAATAAGATCCTTGGAAGTCACGCCATCCTTAAGATTCCCATTTATATCAATTAATAAGGTTTTTGGTTTTCGTTGAAGTAAGCATTGTGTAGCAAGCACATGACCAACTTCAGTTGTTCCGATTCCAAATGCTAATGAACCAAATGCTCCATGTGTACTAGTGTGACTGTCTCCACAAACTATTGTTTTTCCTGGTTGCGTCAACCCAAGCTCTGGTCCAATAACATGAACAATTCCGCGATTTAAACTTTCGAACCCTAATAATTCAATACCAAAATCTTTGCAATTTTTCATCATGGCTTTGACTTGGTTTGCTGCATCTTTTCCAGCAATTTCAATATCCTTGAAATTATTAACAGGTACCGTCGGCGTAGAATGATCCATTGTTCCAACAGTTAAATTAGGCATTCTAACTTTGAGGTTTTTTTCTCTAAGCAATGAAAAAGCCTGAGGCGTTGTTACTTCATGAATAAGGTGTAAATCAATGTAAAGAATGGCAGGGTTAGATATCGTTTCCTTTGCGACAATATGCTCTGACCATACTTTCTCAAAAAGTGTTTGTGGTTTAATTGTAATCATTTGTATTTAGTAGATTTTCTACTGCAAGATTTATATATCTTCTAACCAATTATTTGGGTCTGACGTTTTGCCGGAAAATAGACCAAAAAATTCGTCTTGAAGTCTTTTGGTTATTTCTCCTCTTTTTCCATTACCCACTATGATTCGATCCACTGATCTAATAGGGGTAATTTCAGCAGCTGTTCCTGTAAAGAACATCTCGTCAGCAAGATATAGAGTTTCACGATTGATTTCTGCTTCTTTTACAGCTAATCCAATTTTATCAGACAGCCTTATGACGGTATCGCGGGTTATACCAGTTAAAATACCAGAGGAGGCTGGTGGCGTTAATATTTCGCCATTTTTAACTAAAAATAGATTTTCACCTGCACCCTCGGAGACTTTTCCATCCGTTGATAGCGCAATACCCTCATCAAAACCAAGCCTTTTCGCCTCTGTGCTAATTAAAGTGCTGGATAAGTAATTTCCTCCTGCTTTTGCCATTGTAGGTATAGTATTTGGCGCAACTCTTTGCCAGCTAGATACACATACTTCAACGCCATCTTTGAGTGCATCATTACCTAAATATGCTCCCCATTCCCAAGCCGCAATAGAGACATCGATATTATGATCATCTTTTGGAGCTAATCCTATTTCCCCGTAACCACGAAATGCAATCGGCCTAATATAAGCACCGTTTATGAGTTCATTTTCAGTAGTAATATTTTTGCACGCATTAACTATGTCGGACTCTGAGTATGGTATTTTCATTCTATATATCTTTGCTGAATTAAAAAGTCTTTTAATATGGTCCGTTAATCGAAATATCTTTGGGCCACTTGAAGT
>Ga0163108_10000999_pt1 | contig 20829 bp, 19 predicted proteins | sample Fk1155metaG_FD_109644 | JGI IMG/M metagenome (GOLD analysis project Ga0163108, IMG submission 109644) | Marine microbial communities from the Central Pacific Ocean - Fk160115 155m metaG | ecosystem: Environmental > Aquatic > Marine > Oceanic > Photic zone | place: The Central Pacific Ocean...
CTACTGGATCCTGGTTTTGCATTGGTGCATCTACTACTGGATCCTGGTTTTGCATTGGTGCATCTACTACTGGATCCTGGTTTTGCATTGGTGCATCAGCTACTGGCTCTTGATTAGCATTAAGAACAGATTCACAGAATCTTGAATGAGTTGAAGAACTCATAGTGTGAGATTTTGAATCATATTCATAAACCATATTTGAATTGTTTCCAGCTGGAGAGAATGGTCTTAGAGTAAACCTTCTAAGGTTACCATTTTCACAAAATTGCGTAAAAAACTGGCTAGCTTCAGTTGAATTAGTATGATTTAATGAAATTTCATCATAAGTTCCAGGTTTGAAAACTAAATAATCTCTAGTTACACCACCTTGATCATAATGATAATATTCACTATTAGAATTCATTAAATAATTAGCAGCATCTTGATAATACTCTTCCCAGTAATCACTATCATTGTATCGGCCATAATGACTTCCACTTCCAATTTCAAGAAGATACATAAAATCATCTTCAAAACCTTTTAATTGATAATTATTATTTGGAATACCATTTATAGCAAGCCTTAAATGTGAGCTTGTTGATGATAAAAACGGATTTGGTACCGAGGTTTCTCTCAACGAAGTGAAGTTATAGTCTGCTAAAGCAGCTCCCAACGTTGAAAGAGATAATGTAGTTATTAAAACTAAACTACAAAATCGACGACCAAAAGTTTTTAAAAACGATTGATTCATTATGTTTTGGGTTAATATATACTATTTATACCAAATTCCCAGCCTTAACTTAATAACAAATCAAATTTTTGTAAACTACAAAGGAAATATCTTAACAATCTCTTTAAAAAAACAATCACCTCTATCTTGAAAATTCTTATAAAAGTTATAACTTGGACCCCCTGGAGAAAACAACACAACACCAGACTCTAAATTTAAATCTCTTAAACAATCAGTTAAAAATTCTAGATTTGGGCAAACTTTATAATCGAAAGAAAAACCTACAGAATCTAAGTCTGGAAGTACGAAAACGTTTGGAATTTCTAAATCAGTAATCAGTTGATTAAGCATAGAGTAATCATAACCTCTATCTTGACCACCTAAAATCAGAACCTTTAAATTATCTTTAAAATTATTAATTGCGGCTATGGTAGACTCAGGAGTTATTGAAGCTGAATCATTAACAAAAACAACTCCATTGGTAGCTTTATATATTTCTTGTCTAAAAGGTAGCTTTTTAAAAGTTTCAATTCCTTTCAAAATATAATTAAGAGAAATTCCTGTATCTAACAAAAATTCAATTGCACCTTTAAAGTTAGATTGAACTTCTAAACCAAGAACATTCTGATAACTGTAACTTGCACCTAAATAATGCAAATTATTATTGGAAAATTTAACCTTACAAGAATCAAAAGGTGTATAGCTAATATCATTTTCAATTAAATAATTTTTAAGATCTTGGTTTTGATCGTTTATCACAAGCTTTTTACAAACATCAAAAAACCGAAATTTTGCATTTTTATAATTCTCATAACTTCCATGAACATCCATATGATCCGGGAAAAAAGAGGTAAATATCCCATAGTCAATTTCACCCTCAAAATCTTCAAGCATATATGAAGAAATTTCAAACACATAATAATCAACATCATCGTACAAATAATCAATTGCTGGATTCCCAATATTACCAATCAATTGCGACTTAATATCAGCAATTTTCAATACATTATCAATAAACGTTACAGTAGAAGACTTACCTTTTGTTCCTGAAACAGCGATAACTGGTTTTTTATTTAAACTAAAAAATAAGTTAATCTGATTTGAAAACTTAACTCCATTTTTTTTAGCATCTAAAATTTTTGGTAGGCTTGACGGAACTCCCGAGGATTTAAAGACTAAATCTAGATCACATATAGAATCTAAATAAGTTTCACCCAACAACATAGAAACATTTAAAAGAGTATCTGGATAATCAATCGATATATCTGTATCCATAACAAATACCTCTCCTTTAAAATCGATTTTTTCTAAAAATCTTAATAAGCTTTTGCCCTCTCTAGCAAAGCCAATAATTCCAATCTTTTTAAAATCATGCAAATTCATCTTTTATTTTTAAATACCAATTCTTATTAAAATTATACTCATTTTGTAAAACCATAAACTGGTTTAAATCCTTAAATTCAATCTTTCCATTTAAATCCATTACCAAACCATGACCCTGCCAATCTTTATGTGATTTCAAACTTGAAAATGCAGCTTTACATTCTTCAAATGTACCAACGCACTCAAAAGGCTTCTTACTTCCAAGACCACACAATTCATAATAAACTAACTCAAGAGAATTTTTAAGGAATAAATCTTCTCCAAAAATTTTAACTAAACGATCACGTGAAAGAAAAGGAGCAAGAATCAAGAAAACAAATGCACACTTTTCGCATTCACCACAAAAAACTTTATTTTTTAAGTTTTTATTATCGTCATAATGGAAATTTCGGTTACAAGACGAAAAAACAGGAAGGTAATCCTCTGCCTCATTTGCAAAAATACTTGCGATTTTCAATTCATAAAAAGGTCTTAATAAACTAAAATAATTTAAGTCTTTATGAATAAAATTGTGAATATAGGAATTAATTCTATACTCAAAATCAGAACCTTTAGAAAACTGATGATTAACTAAACATCCTTGGTACTCAAGATTTCCTTCATCAGAAGAAAATTCATTTGATAAAACAATATTCTTGTAACCATTCATTAAAGCTACAACAACTTTAATAAAAGCTAATATTCCAGTTATTGGAACATGACCGTTATAAGTGTCAGAAAAATTGTTAAACTCACTTAACCTAGGGTCTAACTTACGCTTCACTTCAAAAAACTCATTACCATTTACTTTTGCAGTATTCTCTTTAATCCTATCAGATTTAACACTGAAAAGATCATAATTCTGAGCTAAACGATCTAATATTATAGAACTAACAATTGAATCCTTTCCTCCTCCCCAAGCTAATAAGCTTCTGTCCTTTAGATCAATGTCAAAAGATTCATTCTCAAGGCCATCTGAAGCATAAGCTGTAAAATCAGGTACGTTTTCAATGAAATCTAACTTGTTTTTATAAATAAATTCACTTAAACCATTTTTATAAAAGAAATTTAAAAACTCAGCCTGTGTTTGATTAATTCTTAAAGAACCTAAATCAATTTTCTTACAGGCATACAATTTATAATAACTAATACCAGAAACCAAAAAAAGGATTTTAAAAGCTTCATATAATTGATTAGTATCAACTTGCGAATGTCTAAATATAGAAAAATCTAAAACCTCCTTAAAATTAAAATCTAAATGAGAAAATCCATACTCCATTTCAAGAGTAAAAGCTTTAGAATCGAAATTAAAATCAATAAATTTAAAAACCATTTTTTTTTTAAAATATTAGTACAAAAACAACAAAAAAACAACTATTTATACAAATGGAAAGCTATTTTAAGAGCTGTAACTCTCTCCTTTAAATCAGGTACAAAATTATAATCCATTAAATCAGAGTGCTCTAAGATTTTCTCTACAAGATTAATTTCATTTGTAACACTAATACGATCACCTTCTGAAAGAAGTTGCATAACTCTTTTAGAGTCTAAGTAAACTAGTAAATAACGTTTAAACTTTTTTTCGAAATTAAATTGCGCTAACTTTTTAGCAGTTTTTGAATCAGCTTCAGGTAACTTAGAATAAAAAATTAAAAAGTTAAAAAACTCTAATAGCGCATGAAAATTATAGCGATCCCCAAAATTAGAAAACCTACTAACTACTAACAAATAAGATCTTAAAGATCTTATATTTCGGATTTGTTGAATAATACTCTTTGAAAAAACAGCTTTTGAAATTCTATAATCCTTAAGGCCTTCCTTGAATTCACAAATAACACTTAAAAATTCGGTAACCTTTGGCTTAGGAAATTTAAATAAAATTAAAATCTGAGTGAAATAATCTCGTACACAAGTAATAGTCTCGTCAAGAGGATAGAAATCAGAAAGCTCAACTAAAGAAACAAATAAATCTGTTAATTCAGATTTAACTTTCAAATAAACGTTATAATCATAAATTAGACCAAAAAAATCAACAGAGGAATCTAGAAAAGAGTTAACTCTCTGCCCCAAAGACTCTAATTCTGTTCTGTAAACTAATGATTTTTGTCTATCTATATCTACACTAGACATATCTAACTCAAGACCTGAATCAATAAAAAATATTGACCTTGAAGCAAAATCAAATTCAAATTGATCTGGAGTATAAAAAGAGTCTGAAGCAACATCGTAAAACCCAATTTTTTCAATAAAAGTTCTCGCCGTTACAAATTTACGTTGAATTTCAAACTCATCACGTAAATACATCTGTTGCTCATAATTAACAGAAGAAACCGAAACATTCTCTTTGAGATTAATGTCTAAATAACCATCCAACACACCTGCAATTTTACAGCGGAAAACGATTTTCGCGACTTCGATAAAATAATAACCATCACCCATCCCTCTTCTTTCTAAGTCTACTTGAGGACTAATTTTATAAGAGTTTGAATTTTCAGATTCAAATTGATAATTCACAATAGAATTTAAATACAATAAAAATATACACCCTTTAATTAAAGTTAATTAAATTTCAGATAGCCAAAAAAGAAAATTATCTAAAAAACTATACTCTTATCTAACTTAAAATCTCTTAGAAACTTAAGATATTGATTTCTATAATAGCCTAAAACACTAATCACAGGTATTTCATTCTCATAAAAAACTTCTTTACCAGTAAGTAAAGAGTTCAAACTTGAAAGACTATACATCGATTGGTTTATTTTTTTATAGAAAACAATTTCAGCATAAATATCACGCAAATATATAGAAGTCTGAAAGTACAACTCTTTCTTTACATCAACGAGTAAAGACTGAATAAAGAGATCAAATGATAAATTGCTAAAAAGTGGATTTTCTACTATTATAGATTCCATAAGTTCTAAAACGTCTTTATTTAGTAAGCTATAATTAAAAACTCTACCCTCCGATCCTACCTTAGACAAAGAATACACCATCATAACGACAACGTCATCAGGCAGATTAAATTCGTCTGCTAAAAGGTTTAATATATCATACGGAACTTCATTCGATTTCAAAGTATCAATCAAAACTTTATCTTTTAAAACAGAGAAAAAGTTACTATAGCCAACATAAGCAATTAAATTCAAAAAACCAATATCCAAAAAATAAGCATAAAAACTTCGAACTAGGTTTAACTGAGATAAGCGCAATTCCCCACGATCTAAAACAGTTAAATTAGACTGATGCTTCTCCAAAATATTATCAACAGGACTAGACTCAAAAGAAATATACACGAATATGTTTTAAATTAAACAAAAACTACCAAACAAGCTAAAAAAAATAAAGAAAATAATCTTAAAACTAATTAAAAACTTGTGTAGTAATATTATTAAATTCAATTAAAATATTAATATTATAATAAGATTTGTGTTCAAAACTCATATAAAAACCTTCTACGTCTTTACAAGTTAAAATACTAGGCTCAAAAAAAATCTTATGTTTTAAGTCAAAAAACTTTTTGGTTTCAAACATATTTCGAGAAAACTTTATCTCCTCTCCATTCACAAGGAAATAAAAAGTACCTCTTTCGGGAGCTATTTGAAAAATTACTAATTCACCAAATTGCTCTAGTCCAAAAAACCTAATAAATATAGGATTTATGAATTCTTTATAACTATAAGGTACTCTAAACGTACTATTTTGGGTATTTGTTATTAAATCAGGATAAATACAAACAGCATCAACTGGTGAATTCAACACAAGGTACCCTTTAGATACATCAAGTCTAAAAGAACTATTAACATTGGGCTTATTAACACTAGGAACGTGACAATAAGATCTTATAAAATCATAAGGAACCTCAAAAACCATATTGAATACAATCTCTATTGGGTCATCGGCATTTAAAAAAGATGGTTCATTGTAATAATATTGACTATTTGTCAGCAAAGGTAAAAGTTCACAAGAATACCTATCATATAAACGGTACTCCCCATCTACAAGCAAAATATTATAGTCCGAAATCTCAGTACTTATAATCATATTAAGATTAAAATCTAACCAAGAATCCTCTCTAGCATTTACATCAGAACATTTTCGATCAACCAGCTTTTTTTCAACAATTGAAAGAGGTGTATTTCTAACCAAATGCATAGGATCAAAAGAATCATACTTATCCTTAAAGCAAGCATACTCAAGAGTACACAAGCCTGAAAGAAATGATGAAAAAGAAAAATGAATTTGCTTAGACATATAATTTGGATCAACCAAAGTTACCATATCCATTTTAGATGAAAAGGACTTAAAATAATAAGCATGCTCAGTTCGCAATTTAACATGCTCACTCGAAAGAAAATTATAAGCTTGAAAATCCTTAAAAAAGGAAACAATACAAATATAACTATCAGGGAAAACCTCTAATTCCTTAGTGATCTCTATTAACTCATAAACTCTAAAGTCCCTATCTCTAAGCTCAGAGTATGTCAAAGAACCATCCAAAAAACTCTGATAACTACCAAAAGAGCTTAAAGTAAACTGCATCCGACCAGAATCACTAGCTATATTTTTAAATAAGAAAAAAAGAACAGAAACAGAAAAAAACCCATCTGCAATCTCCATTGTATTTTTTTGACTAACTTCGATAGGACAATTATATCTCTCCTTATTACTTCTAATAAGTGGTTCCATAGCTTTTAACAGGCCATAGGTAAAGTAAACATAAAATGGGTCTCTAGAATTCAGAAAAAGAGAATTATGCAAACCATCATCAGATTCATAACTTCTCTCAAAAAATGTAGTTCTTATATCGAATTCTACAGAATCTTCAGAGAGATCTCTAGTTGGTCTTTTAAACTCCCATGTGAAATACTCAACCTTTTTCAATACATCCTGAACAACCAAAATACCCCAAGTTTTATCTAAAAGAGCCTTTAAACAAGCAACCTCCCAGCAATTACCAAAATTTGCTTGCTTGAAGTCAGTAGGACTCAAAGAGTGAATAGATGTATCGACAAAAGTTTTCTGAGAAACAATTTGAGATAAAGCGTAGACATACCTTGGTATGAAATTGAGATCACCTCTAGTTACAAAATCTAACTTACTAGTGAAATCAGTTGGTGGTAAAATTCTAGCAGAGTTTTCGAGAGAGTCATCAGGCTGGATTTGATCACAAGGCTTAGTCGACTTTCCACGAGACAAAAAACCAAATTTTTTACTTAAAGACATATTTTTTAAAAACTGTAACACATTTTACCGAAAAGTCAAAGTTTTATTCCTCAGATGAAGGATTCAGAATGTTATCAATAGTGTCCTTAATATCTAATTCAATTACAGAAGCTCTTTCATCATCATATGTGTAATCTTCCGTATTATTTTTAGAGGAATTTTTTATTTCCTCTAAAAAAGCATCCCAGTTTAAATCTTCAAACATGTTAAAATATTATATTAACAACATGATATCAAAAGCATGAGTACAATTAAACATAAAATACATTCTTAAATATTGAATTAAAAAAAAGCCCGTAGGCTTTAATTTATGAATTCTTAATAAATCTTTTAAACAATCTATTTTCTCTATTTAAGAATTTTTTTCTTTGAGCTCTAGCAAAATCTAACATTTTTCTAGGATTCTTAGTGATAATTCTTAACGCATGCATTGAAATTTTTGCATAAAATTTTTCACCAGTTTCAGGATCAATAAATGATTTTAGCTGTAAATTTGGCACAAAAGTTCTTTTTGTTTTCCTGTTGGAGTGAGAAACATTGTGACCTGATTTTGTCTTTTTACCTGTATAAGCACATTGTCTAGCCATTTTTTTTAAATTAAATACTGTACGGGATTCCGTTTTTATAAACTTAGTAAATCAAATATACCAAAAAAAACAATTATTACAAGTAAAAAAATACTAAACTTGACAAATTAAAGCAAAAAGTGTATAAATGCAATAATAAAGAAAAAAATGGTATATAGATATAAAAAAGAAAAAAAATATAGTCTCCAAGAAGAACACAATTTTCAAAATGATTTTCAAAATTTAGATGATTTTCAAAATTTAGATGATTTTCAAAATTTAAAAAGATCAAAATCTATAAGATTTATAAATCTAAAAATTTTAACCCAACTTGATAATATAGAAATTAAAAAAATAATAAAAACTGAAAATTTAGATCTGATTTACAAACAAATATCAAGATTGAATCCAACTGCATTCAGGGATAAAAAAGATTTTTTTAAATTATTTCTATCAACAAAAGTTAAAATTGAAAGAATATTAGAAAAAGAACCGGAAGCTATAATTTTTGATTGCGACGGGACGCTTGTAAACACTGAAGAAATTAATGATATCACCCTGCATAAAATTGGGGAAAAGAAGAGTATATCGCACCAAATTGTTGAAAAAATCATATCAGCAACAAAGGGAATGATGTTCCAAGATAAATATTTTTCTACAATTAATCAGATTGACAGAAATTTCGCAACAGAACCAAATGAATACAGAAAAGAATATAGAATCATAAGCAGAATGATCAAGAGAGAATTAGGCATAAAAGCAACGACAGGAAGTAAAAAAATTATCAAATCTGGAATTAATTTTATAGTAGCCTCAAATACTCCAAAAATAATAATGGAGGAAAATTCAAGGGCACTAAAAATACCAAAAGATAAAATGTTATCAGCTCATGATCTCCCGAGCAAAGAAGGAAAACCTAGTCCTGAATTATTTTTATTAGCAGCAGAAAAAATGAATTCAAAACCAGCAAAAACACTAGTTATAGAAGACAGCACAACCGGAATTCAAGCAGGATTAAAGGGAGGATTTGAAGTTATTATATTTAATAATGGCTCAAATCAAGAAGTTATTAATCAATTTCCAGACTTGCTTAGTATATCAGACTTAAGCATATTAAAATACATTATTAGGCACAAACACATATTCACCAAAGAAAATATCACAGATACTATCAAAAGATTAGAAGGATTACAAAAAACTAAATAAACAAGTCTAAATTTCAATTGCATTTTAAAAGATGCAAAAGTAAAATTAATTTAAATAACAAAGCAAATGCAGAATTTAAATTATCTTAGTTTTATCACAAGCATACTTATTACACTTACAATTCATGAAGCTTCACACGCTCTTGTAGCTTATATTCTAGGAGATAAGACGGCCTATCAAGAAGGCAGACTATCCTTAAACCCATTAAAGCATTTAGACTTATATGGAAGTTTAATGTTTTTACTAGTAAATGTTGGATGGGGCAAACCTGTGCCAGTTAAACCCGAAAACTTCAAAAACCCGAAAATAGATCAAGCTATCGTTGCATTAGCAGGGCCATTATCTAATTTTATATTAGCATTAATCATCACAATCTTTATAAGTAAAACCAACTCAAGCAACAGCTTTTTATTTTTATTACGAGAAATAAACATAGCCCTATGTGCTTTTAATTTACTACCAATCCCACCCTTGGATGGATCTAAAGTACTAGCTATATTTATGGATAATTATCAATACTACAAGTATGAAGTATTTTTACAAAAAAATCTTGCTTATATTTTAATGATATTCTTTATAGATATACAATTTTTAGGACAAAATGGTATATTTTTAAATCTTTTAGGAATTATAACAAGCTTTATCAAGGCAATTTTATTTAAAGTAGTTTAAATTTCAATCAAAAACATCTATAATTAAAATGTCTACTAAGTTCGAAAACATCTGGTGTTACATTCTAGTTTTTCATAATACTAAGGGAGATCAACATTTCTTATCCTCGCGGGGTTAAGGTGCGAACACCCACTTTACAAACGGAACAGTAGTTCCTCCATTTGTAAAAACGGCTTAGTGGATCACACTCAAAATAAAAAAGAAAATTACATTAAATATTAATTTTCTCTTTTTAAATAAATCTGTAAATTGGTGTTTAATATGAAAAACAAAGGACCCATCAACATATAAACAGCTGCCATTGCTGGTGGGGCATGTAAACAATTACAAATTTCCAAGGGAGGAAAAGCAACCGTCGCTAAATTTTGAACGCCAACAAAATGATAAAAAAACCATTCGCCAAACAACATAATTAAAACGTAGTAAACAAAATAAATTATAAGCTCAAGTCTTAAGTTTAAAGATTTAAGTTCAAAAAAATCTAAAATTTTATAAAACATATAATAAGAAGCATAAAGACCAACACCAAAAGCCAAAAAAGGAAAAAGGTCAAAAAGATTTAAAACTTTATAACTAAAAGAGTAATTATAAAAATCAACCGAAAAAACAGACCAAAACAAAGAAACTCCAAAAGATAAAAGTAAGCTACTTTTATGGTATCTATCATAGATAAACAAAATCAATGTCAAAGAAAATAAAGAAAAGAGTAAAAATTGTGTTTTAAAAAGAAAACTACCTATTATAAAAAGAAGAAGAAAAAAGAAAGTCATGAAAATAAATTAAAATCAAAATTCGAAAAATGAAATTGATTTAAATACTTATAAAAACCTTTACGATCAACAACCAGTGTTTGCGTATTTAAATTAGGATGAAAGGCAACTGATTCAGCATTCAGAAGCTTTTGATCAACAATTAGTTCAACCTCAGAATCTGTATCAAAAATTTTGCCAAATATAGATACACTCCCGGGTTCAACATTTAAAAAACTTTTAAGATCTTCAGCTTTTCCAAAAGAAAACTTCATTCCTCCTAATTTTTTCCCGAATTCTTTTAAGTCCATCTTAGAATCCTGTGACATTGAAACTAAAAAGAATTTTTTTGATTTTTTATCTTTCAAAAATAGATTCTTTGTTTGATGTCCAGGTATTTTAACACCTAAAGATGTATCATCCCCCACCCGATGAATAGGAGGATGCTCATATAAATCGTAATCTATTTCTAGATCTTTTAAAAATTTTAATATTTCATTCATGAAAAAATATTAAATCAAATTTTAATAATAATCAAATATTGATTGATAATTCTACCTTGAAAAAATAAGAGTTTTAAAAAACCCAAAAAAAAAGTATAATAAAATAAAATCAAACTAACTAAAAAAAATGCAAAACATTAAAACTTGCTTTCAAAAATACTTTGTATTCTCGGATCGTGCTTCGAGATCGGAATACTGGTCATTTTTCTTTTTCACTTTGATAACCACAATCATATTAGGTGGAATCAGCTTATATAACAGTTACTTCATTAGCATTGCTAATATATTTGGAATAATAACATTTATTCCTGGTATAACAGTTATGGTAAGAAGGCTTCACGACACTAACAGAAGCGGATGGTGGTTTTTTATAAACCTTATTCCTATAATTGGAAACATTGCATTTATTGTATTCCTACTTCAAAAAAGCCACCCATCTAAAAATCAATGGAATAACTAATATATAAAATGAATTTTTTAAAACCAACCAAAAAAAAGATAATATCTACAATAATTATTCTATTGACGATATTTGTAACTTCTTCATTAAAAGAGGAAGTTGTAGTAAATACAATTAACAATAGTCCTATTGGAGAAAATATGGAGGATATAGCAAATAATCTTTCTAATTTAACAGACGAACAAAAAAAAGTTATTCAAGAAGTCGTAGGCGATGAAGTTATAGAATACTCAGAGGAAATCCAGAAAGAATTTGAAAATGAAGATTTTAGCTTTATATTTGAAATTTTCAAAGAAATAGGAAAAGTATTTATTATAAACACAATTATCGAAATATCGATTATTTATATTAGTGTATGTTATATATTAAGCTTTTCAATAAAAGGTAAAGCCTATACAGAAAACCTCGAATAATAAATAATTAAACAGAAAAGACTTCTAACTTAGAAGTCTTTTAGAATTTTAAGTATCTATTTTTGACAAAAATCTTTCAATAGATTGCATCCTTAACGATTGATCACTTCTATCTTTCACATAATTAGGTCTAGACTGAGTTTCTAAAAACTTAAAAACCTCAAGTAAGAAAGGTTTTGCAAATTCTGCAAATAAAGCTCTTCTGTAAAGAAGTATAAAAGATTTAAAACTTAAAGGCATGCAGCCAAATCTATCATAGTGCATGATATATTCATCTAAATTATCATATTTAACATCTTTAAGAGTCTTTGATTTGTTATGTATAGATTTAAAAGTTCCAAACCTAACTTTTTTATATGTATCTAAATCCGAATTTACTCTTTCATAAGTTTTATAAATTCTAATATCATGGTATCTATCAATATCACCTCCATATACAGAAACAGTATCTGAAGTTGTATTCAAATGTAAAACAGCCTTATCTCTTTTCAAAGTCATATGAACTCCATTGTTTACTAACTCTTGTTTTTGAAAGTTATAATAATACAAATCTATCCTATGCAAGGAATGAAAAACAAAAGAATACAAAGAAGTATCTAAAAATTCTTTATTAAAAAATTTCAATTCTGGAAATAAATATTTATACCTTAAGAACTTATCTCTAAGTAATAAAGTGTTAATTGATTTCGTATCTAAAAAAAAGTTTGGAAGAAAATTTTTAAAGTCACCAATTGCATCTAAAACAGTAAAATTATCTACTACTTCAAAGTTAGTATTTAAATCAAAATTTAATGAGTCAGCATCTAGATTCAAAATTTCTGTAATTTCTCTTTTAGATTTAAAAAGTTCTAAATTAATTAAAGCTATAGACTCCTCTTCACAAGGTAAAGGTAAAGGTAAACAAGAATCCAAATTAGATTCTTGAAGTTTTACAAGTCTTTTATACAATGAAGAGATAAAGACAACCACCTTCTGATAAGATGGTGCTAAATGTTCATTTACAAAATTAACTTTTTCTATCATTTTTGAGAATTACAGATAATCATAATAATAGTATTTTTAAAATTGTCAATAAGAACGTATACTTAAAAACTTTAAGAAATAACGACTTAAGGGCAAATACTCTTTAGTATATGTAACTTAGTTAGATGTAGGTTTTAATAACGAACTAAAATTATCAACAACTCTAACAAAGGCATTAAATTCTTCATTAGAATTTCTTGATTGGCATTCTTTCAATATTGAATCAAGAGCTATTTTAAAAATACGCCCCTCATCTCTAGATACAATCATACCTAATTCAGCTCTTTGCATTAAAATTATTTGTAATGCAATAGGCAAACTCTCTAAGTCGTCAATCATATCATAAAATTCAGACTTTTGAATTATTGAAAGTCTCTGGTTTGAAACAAAAGAATCAAAACAAGCCCCAACGATCAAAAGTGATAAGTAATAATCATCAAATTTATAATTTTCCATGATTTTAGGTAAAACATCATGAGCCTCTGGTAAAAACCTGAAATTCTTGGTCTCATCTTTATAAGAATATTTCAAGGAAAACTCAGAACAAACTTCAATTACTTCATATAAATCATCATAAGATGAGAGCCTTTTCAAAACATCTGGCAAAGTCATTAAATTATCAATAGAACCACTGAATACCAAATTACAATTATCTTTTGTATAATAAATAGATTCGTCTTGTAGAGACCCTCTTAAATCTGGATATTTTTTACTCATATAGGAATTTTGTTTCATAATAGTTTGTTGAATAATATATAGATTTATTAAAATGTAAAGTTAAGAACAAATTTGCATTTTAGGCAAACCAGGAGTATACCCCATATCTCTTGGATCGTAATAATATAAAAAATCATTCATTCTATCTTGAGTTTCATAATCTTCTTTTATATCATGAATGTTAAAAGGAATACCATACCTAAAATTCGCATCAAAAATAGTGTCACTTTCTAAAGCGTACCATCTTTTATATCTATCAAGAACCATTTGCATAGCATCTTCAGAATTTAATTCATCAAGAAAACTACCTTGACGGATTTGAGACAATGAATATCTTAAATTCTTTTGAGAACATGATATGTAATCATGAGACAAACCTCTAGATTCAACAGTATCTAAAAGACCTGAATAAATACTTCCACTAGCCCCCTGGGCTCTAGCCCAATCTTGGAAATTAAGGACAGCATTAGATTGTTGATAAGCAGATTGCGAATGAAGTTTTTTCTTATTAAATAAACTTACACCTTTTTCCATACAATTTAAAAACTTATCACCATTAGTTGTAACAGGCCACGGGCAAATCTTTAAAACGTTGGTACAATCTTTTTCCTGAATGTTACCAAATTCATCCAAAGTTAAATTAAAAGCTGAAAAAAGAGCAAAAGCCGGGGCAGTCTCAGAAAGCTTCCTTGTAGGATCATAAGAACCCGGTAAGAAAAATTTAGTATCATAACTAGTATCAACAGTTACAATTGAAGAAATAAGAGCCTGAACCATAGGGAAAGCTGATAAACCAGACCACATCTCAAATCCCCGACCTTGATAGTATCTATCATCCAACAAAGATATTTGATAATTCAAAGTTGCATAATCTACACAAAGTCGACTTAGATTAGAAACTTCATCATTATAATAATTTTCTCTAAGAATAATGACAGGATCAGCAATTCCTTTTCCAGATCTTAAAAAATTGTATAAACCAGGATGAATTTTGGTAATATCAAAATCTAAACTTAAAAATGTAGTATTATTTTTGATAATATTATCAAAACCTAAAACTTTTTTAGCTGAATCAAAATTCAAAGCTCTAGCAAAACCAAAACTAAATTTAGATTCAGAGGTAAACTCAAAAAAAGTGTAACTAATTGAAATATATGGTATTTCTTTACTAATCTCAATAATCATCTCAATAATTTGTCTCTTTAATAAAAAAGAAATAAATGTTTTAGAATTAAATAATAGATTAACGTGAAAATTATATTTTAATTCATCATAATATCTCAAAGACTTTTCAATAGCTTTGAAGTATCTTTCTAAAGATGCATTAGTAGCATCTTGAATCCTGACAATAGTACCAAGACAAACTTCAGTATTTTCAATATATCCAGCTCTATAAATAGAATCAAAAGAAATCGCATCGGATTCAGACAGTAGCTTGGGAGGTTTAACTTGATCTCTTAAGTTAATTAGACTACCATCTTTATCCATAATAAAGCCTTTCTCACAACATTCTGTAGCAATATCTTTAATATCAATCACTTTTATTTTTATTAGAAGGATTTATATTAACATATTATATTTAAATGTCAAGTTATTAGTTTGTTGGGTCATAATCATCTGAACTTTCAATTACGGTTAACTCAGATGAGTTATTTAAAAGAGCTCGACAAGTTTCTTGTGCTCGAGTAACCAAAACCTTTTTACCAGCAGCTTGATATCTTTCTACAACAGAATTAATTGCCTCTAAACTTGATGTATCCATAATCTTTCCATATTTAAGATCAATAATAATTTGCTCAGGATCATTTTGAACATCAAAAGAATTTTTAAAAGCTAGACTTGATCCAAAAAATAAAATTCCATTAATTTTATAAATCTTCTCTCCTCTTTTATTTAATGAAGTTCTAACTTGGATTTGCTTACCTTTTTCCCAAGAAAAAACCAGAGCCGAAACAATTATCCCAATTACAACAGCAGTTGCTAAATCAAAAACTATTGTTGCCATACTTGTTAAAAGAACAACTACAATGTCAGAAGTTGGAAGTTTACCTTTATATTTAAATGTTTCCCACTTAAAAGTCGAAATTACTACCATAAACATAAGCCCAACAAGACTTGCAAGTGGGATTGAATTAACAACTGGAGCTGCAAACATCAGAAAGACTAATAGTCCTAACCCTGCTGTGATTCCAGAAAGACGAGTTCGTCCTCCAGACTGGGTATTGATAATCGACTGACCAACCATGGCGTCTCCACCCATTCCTCCAAAAAATCCAACCACTAAATTACCAAGACCTTGCGCAAAGTATTCTTTATTCATATGCCCTCGAGTACCTGTCATTTCATCTAAAACTCTTAAAGTCAAAGTAGCTTCAGTTAATCCAGCTAAAGAAGCTGTAACCGCAAATGGAAAAATTATTTTTAAATTCTCTAAACTCCAAATAAATTCAGGAATATGAAAACTTGGCAAAGTTCCAACTAACAAACCTCCAGCAAAATCAGCAACAGTTTGCAAATGATAAACTCCTTGAATATCCAAAAGTACAGCCACTAAAGTCATGGCTCCAATTCCAACTAAAGCCGAAGGAATAGCTTTTGTTAAACGCGGTAAAAAGTGAATAATCAACATTGTAATTACAACAAAAAATAACATAATTCCAAAATCCATAAATGGAAGATAACTTCCCTCAACTTTAAAAAGTTCAAATTGAGATTTAAAAATCAAAATTGCAAGTCCATTCAAAAACCCAAGTACTACTGGATATGGAATGATTCTAGTATATTTCCCAAGCTTAAAAACACTACATAAAACTTGCAATACCCCCATCAATAAAACACAAGCAAATAAATATTCATTTCCATACTGAGCAATTAATGGAGCTAAAACAACCGCAATCGCAGCCGTTGAAGAACTAATCATTCCAGGTCTCCCAGTAAATACAGCCGCCACAAGTGCCATTAAAATAGCCGTTTGAAGACTCATAAGCGGCGTAACTCCAGCAACAAATGCAAAAGCAATTGCCTCTGGAACTAAAGCTAAGGCTACAGTTATACCTGCTAAGATATCTGCTCGAAAATATTTTTTATTAAGACTTAAAGATTCTAAAATTTTACGCACTTTTTTAAATTAAATTTTTAAGTCCAAATTTACTAAATTTTTACAAATTTGTCAAATTTGAAACTTAAGCTTGATAATTGTAATAAACTTGACATTATTTAGTATTGTGTTAAAATGAGATATATATAAAAAAATAATATGATTAATAAAAGTACACTAAAAAGCTTGATAACTAGCGTAGCATTAATAGGATGCTCAGGGCCAAGTGCATTAAGTCAATTATCAAGTCACGAAGGCTACCAACCAAATGGCCAAATAATTGCCTGTTCTAAAGACAAAAAACTATCTCACACAAAAGCTCTTATCATCGCGGGGTACAAAGAAGGTATATTCAAAATAATTAATTTAGACGGAGACTATTCAATTGAATTAAATCATAATTTAATTGGGACTGAAATTACAAAAACAACATATGGAGACAAACAGGTGTGTACTAAATTAAAAACACACAAATTTGATAAGGTCGATTTCAACGAGTATGAATTCTTAGTTAATTCATGTACTAAAAACACAGGAGATACAATTAAAGACCTAGAAAGTGCAATTATAAAAGGTACAATATCAAGTGAAAATTCTGAAGAGAATTACAGAATAGAAAATCTAAAACAAACATCTGAAGAATTATGTATTGATATTATGAAAGTTAAAAATTCTTTAAATTAAAAAGCAAAAAAAAAAGAATAAAACACCCAACTAGGGTGTTTTTTAATTCAAAATTTAATTAGCCAGCCTCAACATTTCGCAAACTAACAGTATACAAAATCAAAAAGAGATTACTTAAAACTGCAATTAAAAAGAATACACTTTCAAGTCCAAAAGATTCAGATACGTACCCAGTTAAAAGCAAAATCAAAGAAGAAAAAATCGTTAAAAACTGACTATTTACAGACAACATAGTTGAACGATTTGCATCATTTACTTTCTGATTAATAAAAGCTGAAACTGTAGGATTATAAAGTCCTCTTAGAAAATAAAAAATAGCCACAATGCTTATCAAAATAAAAGTCTGCTTTAATACTCCAAACAAGATTAAAAATAAAGTAAAAACTAAAGAGTGCAAAACTAAATATCGATCTATATTAAAAATTTTTCCTACCGCATCCGATTTCAAAGCACCCAGCGCACGAAACACAAAAGTTATAGCAGCAATCACACCAAAATACTTTTGATTAATCCCCATTTCCACATAAAAAGGCTGTAAGTATTGAAAAGTTACTAAAGCCAAAGATCCAATCAAAGCTGAAAAAACAAATATTTTAGAAAATTTTGGTGTTTTAAATGCAAATCTCAAACTCTTTTTTAAGTGATCAAAAACTTTAACCTTACGATCATTTACAGGTTTCTCTTTCAAAAAAATAATTAAAAAGATTGATAAAATCGATAAAACAAATTCAATCAAAAATGGAAGCCTAGGATTTAAAACATACAAAAAACCACCACTAATCGATGCAAAAACCCAAAACATATTCAAATTAAATTCAATTTTTCCATAGATTTTCTTAAAATCTCTTTCTTTATCTAAAAGCTTTAAATCATTGTAAATAAAAGCCACATCCGCTCCCCCTTTCATAGCCTGACCACTTCCAAGTAAACTATAACCAGCTAAAAACATATAAAAATTATCAGCAAAAGCAAACAATCCAAATCCAAAAGTCATTAATATAGCTCCAATTAATAAACTGACTTTATTTCCAAAGCGATCAGCAAAAACACCTGCTGGAATTTGAAATAAAGATGAACACAATAAAAATCCAGCCACAACCATTGAAACCTCAGCTAAGCTAAGACCCATCAAAATCATAAAAACAACAAATACTCCAATTGAAAAACTTGAATCCATGGAAATCATAGATAAAGCCAGTAATTTAATGTTTTTAGAGTACATATTTTTTCTTTGAGATATTAACTTCTTTTCATTTCACGATAAGCTCTTAAATACATCATAGCAAAATTCCTATGTGGGGACACATATAATTGCCATCTGTCTTTAGCCTTACCTCTTGTATGTCTTTTTCCATGAGATGTCCAAAAGCTAGCCCAATTAATCTCTTCAACATTTAACAATTGATCATTAATCGAATTTAAAAGTGGACGATTTATAGCCATTGCTCCAGTACCTTTAGTAGAAATAATTTGAGCATTAGCAGACCTATTCAAAACATCACCAACTCGAGTATACCCACCACAAGACCCTAAAAAAACAAGTTTAGTATTTCTATCAATACTGGGTAGCGACCCACCAACATGATAACTATGCCCTCTATGCACCAACATATGAACGGGCAAATCACCCATAGCAGCCTTAACCTCTTCCAAGTTCCTATCGACCATCTCTCTATCCTTTCCTGGCTTTGTTACATACATTCTAACCTTTCTTTCCCCAACTGACTTTTCAATTATAACGTATTCGTTAGTTTCAACCTTCGGCCTTGGCTGTTTAGCAAGAAAATGCTTAAAAGAACTATTTGCATCTTTGTCATAATAAAATAAATGCATCTGAACATTTAACTTCCCTCCCCTTTTTTCTGGATCATCTATAAACATATCCGAAGTGTCTAAGGATTGAACTACTCTCATCTTGTAATTTTTCGAAATTTCAAACAATTCACCTTCATTAATACCTAAAGTACTGATGAAAGTTGTGATTAAAAGACCATATAAAATAACAGAATTCTGATTCTCACTCTCTAACACTCGTTGATAATTTTCTAATAATAACTCACTAAACACCTCTTTATACTTACCAGCACTACCACCAATTATTTCAGACACCGCTGTAAATTCGTGTAAATAATTATCCTCCTCATCTAAATTATTTATAGTTTTCTCTAGCAATACTTTAGCATTGTCCTGAGACATAGTTTTTAAGAAATCGTCCAACCTTCCATATGTAACACACAATTTAATAAATGTTCTAAAGCCACTAAAATTAACGCTTTGTAATAATTCAAAAGCTGAATTCTTTACTTTTAATAAGAAACGATTGAAAATACCATTAAAAGTAGAAGTATACATTTCAGCTTCACCATGAACCATAATAACATACATTTCAAAAACAGATTTATCCTTCAGAGAGCTAAACCTTATACTATCCCTAGAGTTATGTAAACGATTAACATTCCTCACCATTCTTTCAGATTGAGAACCAAGATAAAACCTCAAAAATTTAGAACTAGAGTAATATTGCTGAACAGTAAAATTATTTACAAGAACTTGCAAAGCATCATTTGATAGATTTTCTTCTGAACTCGCTTCACACTCAAACAATACAATCGCATGCCAGTCCTCTTCAAGTTCTACAGAAGAATAAAGACAATGCTTAACCTGAGGTGAATATTTTTTCAAGACATCATGTGCACCCTTCTCAAGCGCAGCATCTACAATCTCCCTACATTTCTCAACACCTTGATTTCCATAAAACTGCTTAATCTGAGGTAAAAATTTTATTAAAAACACAAAATGATGCCTATTAAACTCAGCATCTATAATCTCATCACATATCTTAATACCTTGATCACCATAAATCTGCTTAATTTGCCTCAAGCCGGCTAGTAATTCGTTATATTTCCTTCTCTCAAGCGAAGTATCAACAATCTCCTTACATTTTTCAATACCTTGATCTCCATAAATACTTTTTATAAAATCTAACTGATGGACAAGTTTATCAATATAACAACCATTATAGAGATTAATAAAATGTTCAACTATTGCCTTACATTTTGCAACACCTTGATCGCCATAAAACTGCTTAATCTGAGGTAAACATCCTATTATCACATCTGGCATATAAGACTTCATAGCTTCTGTAATTATAGCCTTAAACTCTTGCTCCCATTTCTGATCTCCATATACATCCCTCAGTATATCTGGGTAAGACAAAAGAGATAAACTCTTATTATGAACGCTATCCGATATATAAGTAACAATCTCCCTACATTTATCAATACCTTGATTTCCGTAAATATCTTTTACTATATCAAAGTATGGTAACAACAGATAGTGGTACCCACCACTCAAAATCTGCTCTACAACTTTCTTCGCTTTATCATTACCAAGAGCCTTTTTAATAACCATTAGATTAGAAGCCAGAACATTATCAATTGATAAA
>Ga0163108_10001000_pt1 | contig 20818 bp, 17 predicted proteins | sample Fk1155metaG_FD_109644 | JGI IMG/M metagenome (GOLD analysis project Ga0163108, IMG submission 109644) | Marine microbial communities from the Central Pacific Ocean - Fk160115 155m metaG | ecosystem: Environmental > Aquatic > Marine > Oceanic > Photic zone | place: The Central Pacific Ocean...
CAATATTGGCCAGCAAGAGGGAGCTCAACTGATTACGGGAGGCAAATTACTTGCCACCGAAACGCACAAGCATGGATTCTTCATCGAACCAGCGCTTTTCGACCACGTTACATCAGATATGCGAATCGCACAGGAAGAGATTTTCGGTCCTGTTCTATCGGTCCTCCGAGTACCAGATACAACAACTGCTCTATCCGTTGCCAACGACGTACGATATGGACTTACTGCTTCGATCTACACACGAGATATTTCCAAGGCATTAACTTTTACGGATCAATTGCAAGTCGGAATCGTACACGTCAACTCTCCAACTGTTGGCGGTGAAGCACATGTCCCATTTGGAGGAATGAAAGCGACTGGCGTAGGACTCCGAGAAATGGGTCGTGAGGCTATAGCTTTTTTCACTGAACTGAAAGTGGTCTACTGGGATTACACAGGGTCGGATCGAAAAGGTAACTTATATTAGGTGCGATGCATCCTGGAAGCAACTTCTTGCACAATATACACTCCAGAGCTCGAACCAATGCGTGTTGCCCCGGCCCGGAGCATTGCCTGCAAAGTATCGTAATCCCTCACTCCACCAGCAGCCTTCACACCGATATCGGCGCCAACAGTGTTACGCATTAGTGCTACGTCCTCAACAGTTGCACCTCCTAATCCGAAACCGGTAGAAGTCTTTACGAATATGGCTCCAACTGTTCTTGCTGTCTGACACGCCACAACCTTTTGTTCGTTGGTAAGCAGCGCAGCTTCAATGATCACCTTGCTAATCACATCGTTCTCACGACATACCTGCACCACATTACCGATATCATCTTCAAATAGATTCAAATCGCCAGACCGTAGCGCACCTACATTCATGACCATGTCGACTTCAGACGCACCATCTTGTATGACTCGTTCAGCCTCATGTCGCTTCAGGTCCGTCGTATTCGCACCAAATGGAAAACCCACAACAGCACAAACACCAACTTGTGTTGATCGTAATTGTTCATATGCTAGTTTTACCCACGTTGGGTTAATACAGACGGTCGCAAATTTGAACTCCGCGGCCTCGTGACATAATTGTTCAACGCCTGTCTGAGGAGTATCAGGCTTGAGAAGAGTATGGTCAATCAGCGCTGCTACAGCACTAGGTGTCATGTGGCCGGTAGACTCCAGAACTAACTCTTCTCCAATCTAGAAAGCTTTTCAAGGCGACGATGGTAGTTCGATCCCCGCAACCCAACAGCAAGCCAAGCATCTACAATCGCACGTGCTTGCTCAACATTAATGAGACTGGCACCCAAGGCAAGAACGTTCACGTCATTATTTTGTTGAGCACAAGTCGCGAGCTGCTCGTTCTGCACCATAGCCGCACGTACACCTTTAATCTTATTCGCTGAAATAGCGGAACCAATGCCAGTCTGATCGATCACAATTCCGGCCTCTACTTCACCACGAGCTACTGCCAAAGCAACTGTCGCAGCTACGTCAAGGCAATCTACTTCATCCCTAGCATCGAACGCACCCAAATCATGTGCAGTACGTCCTTGACTACGCAGGTAACGGATCAGTTCAGTCTTAAGCGTTACACCAGAATGATCAGCTCCAACGGCTAGCGTGCGGACGTAATCAGAAACGCTTGGTCCTGTCATTTCTGAACTAGTAGCATCAACAGAATCCAGAACTGTGACACGCCTCATTTTCAGCGTGTCACGTGCTAAGGGGGTGACTCGCCCTCCTCGGATTAACTCGACTGTTGAACCAACATCTAAGACTCGAGCTTCGACTTCGGTGATGATCTGAAAACGCTTCATCTCGACCTCAGTAATGCACATCTCCCTCACAACAATCTAAGTTGTACCAAGCAACTATATGATACGCTTCGGTGCTAATCCTAAGAAGCACCACATGTCCTACAAACTGATCGACGCACCACTACTAACGGCAGATCAAATTCGAACACGAGTATATGAACTCGCCCAAGCCATTGAATCAACTACTAGTGAACCATTGCACCTTATTGCAGTGCTCAAGGGAAGCATCGTCTTTCTGGCCGACCTGATTCGAGCTATGCGAGGCCCCATCACTCTGGATTTTATTGCTGTTTCTAGCTATGACGCCAATGTCTCTTCTGGCGCCGTACACCTCTTGAAAGACATCGATACCAACATCAAAGATCGGTCGGTGGTTATCATCGAAGACATTGTAGACACTGGTCTCACACTCGAATATATTCAGACACTTCTTAGATCAAAAAAACCTAAAACCCTGCAATCAGTCTGCCTTCTCAGTAAACCGTCACGGCGTCAAACGAAGGTTGTCGTCGACCATGTCGGTTTTGAAATCGAAGATCATTTTGTCGTCGGTTATGGCTTAGATTACGAACAGCAGCATCGACACCTTCCTCACATCTCAATCCTGGAAGTTACATCGGAGCAATAATTGCCTCTGTTTATTGCGGCTCGCGAACACCTATAGCTTCTAGTACTTCAACAGCCATCGCACGAGCCTCGGAAATTACAATATCCTCATCCAAGGTAAGCACCTCTTGGTCTCGCATTAGCACTCGACCATTAACGATGGTTGTAACAACGTCGTCTCCATGGGTTGTGTAGACTAGATGAGAAATTGGATTGTACATTGGTGTTTGCCGCGCGGCATCCATAGAAACTACAATTAAATCAGCGCGCTTACCAACTTCGAGAGAACCGACTTGATCCTCTAAACCTAAAACCTTTGCCCCTCCAATTGTCGCCATTTCCAATGCAACCTCAGCTCCAACAGCGCGTGGATCGTTGTCATGCAACTTGTGTAATAACGCAGCAAATCGCATCGCCTCAAACATATCTAAGTCGTTATTACTTGCAGCACCGTCCGTACCAAGTCCAACTGCGACACCAGCTGCTAGATAGCTAGACACTGGTGCAGTGCCACTCGCCAATTTCATATTACTTTCTGGATTGTGCGACACTCCAACTTGGTGTTTCTGTAACACAGCAATATCTTCTTTGGATACCCAAATTCCATGGGCAGCTACCGTATTGGCGGTCCAAAACCCAATCTCGTCCAAGTATTCCGTTGGCGTTTGAGAGTATTGTTGCTGTGCTATTTCAACTTCATCCCTCGTTTCCGCCAAATGTATCAATAACGGTACTTTGTGTTGTTGAGACAAAGCATGTGACGCCTCCAGCATCTTTCGATCAAGCGTAAACATCGCGTGAGGCGCAACCGCGGGTACGATTAATTCATCTTTTTTCCATCGTTCAATAAATTGTGAAGCGCGAACCAGCGCTTCGCTAGGCGTTGCAGCATCCGGCGCAGGAAACTGGATCACCGTCTGACCCAAAACACCCCTCATTCCTACTTCGTGGGTTGTTTCCGCAATTACATCTTCAAAATAGTACATGTCTGCATAAGTCGTCGTGCCTGATCGAATCATTTCAAGTAAAGCGAGTTTGGTCCCAACACGAACAAACTCAGGAGTAACAGTCTTGGCCTCTGCAGGCAAAATGTAATGGTCAAGCCAATCCATCAAGGCAAGGTCATCGGCAAGGCCCCGATACATAACCATCGGCGCGTGGGTATGTGTATTAATCAACCCCGGTAATACTATCTTTCCTGACGCCTCTATCGTGTCGTCCGCAACGTACTCCTTCTGGACACTGTCTGGTGAACCAACAGCCACAATGCCACCCTCCGCTATGGCAATCGCGCCAGGAGATAAAACCCGTCGCTCATCATCCATAGTGACGATCACTCCTCCTGTAATGATTAGCGAAACTGCACGCTGTGCTGCAGAAAGGTGTCCTGCGCCACTCATAAGAAATATCAAGATGAACGATGCTATAAACTGAACCATGTAAACTCCAGATCGAAGTTATCTGACAGGTTGACGATCAGTCCTTGCAAGAGATTTCGACTAGCATCCAATAATAGGGGTACAGGCAATTATGGCATGTTATGTGAATAATCACCCATTGGTACAAGACGCCCTATCCACACTTCGTCGAACTACAACGACGACTGAACAATTTCGGAAAGCCACGAAACGTATCAGCAATCTATTGATCGCGGAGACAACCCGAAACATTCGAACAGTTCCGATCACAGTTGAGACATCATTGGGAATTGCTGATGGGTTTACCATCGCCAGTAACGTGGTATTCGTCCCAATCCTCCGCGCTGGTTTAGGAATGCTCGACGTCGCACTTGAATTAATTCCGACCGCCCGTGTCGGCTACATTGGATTAGAGCGCGACGAAGCAACTGCCACTGCCGCGACCTATTACACAAAATTACCGAACGATCTCGCCAGCAGTCAGGTTTTTGTCTTAGATCCAATGCTTGCAACCAGCGGAAGCGCTGTAAGTGCAATCGACATTCTCCGCAAGGTCGGTGCTACCGACTGTCATCTAATTTGTATTATTGCCGCCAAGGACGGTATAAAAACCTTCGAGAACTGCCATCCTAACGTGCCTGTGTACACTTCTGCCGTGGACCCAACGCTGAATGAACAACAATACATTGTTCCTGGTCTTGGAGATTTTGGAGATAAACTCTATGGCACATCATAGAGTAGTGACCGCTCTTAAATGCAAATTCCAAACATGGATGTTGAAATAATTTAAGATGACTGGAATGAGTGGTGGGCGCTAGTGGATTCGAACCACTGACCCCCGCCGTGTGAAGGCGATGCTCTACCACTGAGCCAAGCGCCCACTCGTAAATGCTACGTGCTGTGTGGTATCAACGAAGTTCGCCGATAAGTAACCTAAGCATCTCGGCATAGTCTTGGTCAGCTTGCGCATACAAGTCACTCACATCCAGCGCGACTTGCTGGCCACCACGATTGACACTATCGCCAGGACCCTCAGTAGCCGACCCAGCCAGCAGTCCATCGGCACCAAAATCGTCCACGAAAAAACGTGCTTCGGGATCCGAAGCACTACTTAAATCTATGTAGGCATTTCGATAGTCCCCATCGTCCAGCTGCTGACTCATAATGAGTGGCGCTGAATACGGGGCCGAAACAGCCAACACTTGACGACCCGAAAAATAAAGAGCCGCAATAAAATGGTTTTCCTTGCTCGGGTCTTGCGCAGCGATAGCACTCAACCCCTGATCGTCCATAAGTTGCTTTAACTGCTCTACTAAGGATGCAGAGCTTGTGGTCTGGGCCTGTGATACGAAGGACCCGAACAATACAGTTACACCGACAACAATAAGGCCTGGGAATAATTTACGACATCTTGTCATGATTACCCACCTGTATCATCTTCACAATCAGCCAATGAACATCGAATCCTCGTCCTCGGTGTTACGCGTTGCAGGAGGTGGTGGTTGACTCTTTTGAAATGTTTTCTTCATAGACTCAAACGCAGTCCTAAGACCTTCAATTAAGCCAAGTTCTTCTCGAGCTTGGTTAATAACTACATCTTTCATCGTATTGAGTCGTCCAACTAGCGGTTTGAGTTCACGTTTAAATTCACCAGCCAAATCATCCACGCGACGACCTAAACGTCGAACATAAATTATGGCTCCAATCTGCAGTATGGCCATAAAGGTCGTAGCAATCGCGATAATCGCTAACAGTATAAGAGCTATAGTAGTCATAGATCCTCCACCTACCGCCTCAATTGCCACCACAAATTACAACTTCATTCAGGAAATCAAGACAGCTACTCAAGCTGTCCTATTTTCTCACAAAAATAACATGCTCGCCCAATTTCAGTCAGATAGTATCAGAATGAACCACTATTCCGGCACCAGGCAACTGGAGCTTTTTGACGCGATCTCGGATCTGCGCCGCACGCTCAAACTCCAAATTGGCCGCAGCAGCTTGCATTTCAGCCTGTAATTTAGCAATCTTGCCATCGAGTTCAGCCTGACTACGAAACGATTCCTGTTCATCCTGGACCCTTGAAACGGTCACGTAATCACCTTCGTAGACTCTTCCGATTACACCATCGATCTCCTTAATGATTGTAGTAGGTGTAATACCGTGCTCCTCATTGTAGGCTTGCTGAATTTTACGACGGCGCTGAGTCTCATCTAGAGCAGTTCGTATTGACTTAGTCTCAACATCCGCATACATGATGACTCTACCATTGAGATTCCTAGCTGCACGCCCTGAGGTTTGAATCAGTGAACCACTAGAACGTAAAAACCCTTCTTTGTCAGCATCTAAAATTGCGACGAGTGACACTTCTGGAAGATCAAGACCTTCTCGTAATAAATTGATGCCAATCAATACGTCAAATACCCCCCTGCGCAAATCCTTTAAAATTTCAACTCTTTCCAAGGTATCAATATCCGAATGAAGATACCTGACTCGAACTCCGAGTTCCTGATAGTACTTTGTCAAATCCTCAGCCATGCGTTTCGTAAGTGTTGTAACGAGACTGCGTTCACTACAAGCAGCGCGCTGTCGAACCTCAGCCAGCAAATCATCTATCTGTCCCTTGACCGGACGGATTTCAATCACCGGATCAAGCAGCCCAGTAGGCCTAATAATCTGCTCCACAACAACGCCATCTGACATTGAAATCTCGTAAGGACCTGGAGTCGCAGAGACAAAAACGAGTTGGCCTATCCTACTCTTCCATTCCTCAAAATTTAATGGACGGTTATCGAGAGCTGACGGAAGACGGAAGCCATAATCAACAAGAACCTCCTTGCGAGAACGATCAGACTGGTACATTCCGCGCAACTGTGGCACCGTCTGGTGACTCTCGTCGACGATCGTTAATGCATCGTCAGGAAAATAGTCCAGCAATGTGGGTGGAGGCTCACCGGGCTCTCGACCAGATAGGTGTCGCGAATAGTTTTCGATGCCATGACAATATCCAATTTCCCTAATCATTTCGAGATCAAACATGGTTCTTTGATGCAACCGGTGAGCTTCTAAAGTTTTGCCAACAGCCTCAAGGTTCGGTCGGCATTCGTCCAACTCTGCCTTAATCGTCTCCTGTGCTTGAAGTGTTCGTTCTCTCGGAAGAACAAAATGTGACTTTGGATAGACTGCAATCTTCTGGTGTTGCCTCACCGAATGGCCCGTAATAGGATCGACGCTTGATAATTCTTCTATTGCATCACCGAATAATTCAATGCGTAACGCCTGCTCATCATAGGCAGGATAAACTTCAATGACATCACCACGAACCCTAAACGTCCCTCTTGTAAAATCATGATCATTACGCTCGTACTGGATCTCGACTAGTTTACGAAGAAGCCATTCACGTTCAACCTGCTGTCCGCAGTGCAGCGGAAGCAACATGTCGAAATAGGCCTCTGGAGAACCTAGACCATAAATACAGGATACGCTTGACACAATAATTACGTCACGACGCTCGAACAGAGAACGCGTCGCAGATAATCGCATCCGATCGATTTGATCATTGATTGTAGCTTCCTTCTCAATGTATGAATCGGTAGAAGGAATGTAGGCTTCTGGCTGATAGTAATCATAGTAGCTCACGAAGTACTCAACTGCATTGTAAGGAAAGAAACGTTTAAACTCTTGGTACAACTGTGCAGCAAGCGTTTTGTTGTGAACCATAACCAAGGTAGGTCGCTTCACGCGTGCGATGCACTGTGCCATCGTGAACGTTTTACCCGAACCGGTCACACCAAGGAGCACCTGATGTGTATCCCCTCTCTCAAGACCCGAGGTTAGCTCCTCAATTGCTCGTTCTTGATCTCCACCTACTTGAAAATCTGTTACTAACTGAAATTGACCATCGTTGGAATTCATTGTGTTGAAGGACACTAATAGGAGTAGAGGTCCAGCGCCGGAGATACACCTACCTCATCTCAACTTCGGAAAGGCTCAAAAATCCTTTTTGAGATAAGGTCCATAGTATCCCTTTCGAGTACGAATCTTTGCGCCTTCGAGAACCGACCGTGAAGTGTTCAATCTCACTTCAATCTCACGCCACCCACCATCAGTCTGGTCGTTAGTTGAGGAATAACCAAAGGAATAACGTGAGTTAAGCTCTTCTACAATTCGAGCATATATCTCATCGAATGGATCGGCCGTTAACGGCAAAAACACCTCTCCTCCAGTCTGTTCAGCAAACATTCGCATCTGACGCATAAGACTAGCATTGCGAGGTCGATTCTTTAGAAATCCAATGGCGTACAGTGTTACGTCTGAAGCCTTAACTAAATCGTTGATTTCACTGAAAGACATAGAACTTCGGGTATCCCCACCATCCGAAAATAAAACAAGCACTTTTTGACCATCTTGCCAAGAGGCACCATCTAAATACACACCAAGTGCATCATATAAGGCAGTCCATCCCTTTGGTTTCCGTAATCTGATCCTCTCAATGAGTCTTGGAAAATCATTTTGACTATAGCGTCCAACACGCACTTCTGTATCAAAATCAACCAAGGTAATATCCTCAGCCTGCGTAACAGTATTCAAAAACTTGATGGCGGCGGACTGTGACATCCGCAAGTCCTGTTCCATGCTGCTACTTGTGTCAAATAACAAGCCGAGGTGTAAGGGCGGTTGTGATGAATCCGGCATGTTGGCGCTCCTGAAATACCGTATCTCTTGAAATACTCCTCCTTCATAAACCTCAAAATCATCCATCGTTAAATCAGTTATAAAGTCGTCATTTCGGTCAATCACCGTGACTCCTAAGCGCACAAGATCCACGCCACTCGTGAAAGTTGGCTGAGCCACTAACCCTTGAGCCATTCCTAAAGTGGCCGAAACTATCATTAGTAGATGTAGAACCACAAAACGACTTTTGAATTCTAATAGCTTAAAGGTCAATCTATATATCCATGCTAAAAAGCCATAACTGCATCCCTGAAGAAATATTGTCTTCTGCAGGTAATCCAGTCCCTTTAGACTTGAACATCCAGTCCTTCACCACTAGCACCAATGACTGGATCAATGAATTGCCGATAAGCATCTTGGTAACCCTGATCGACTAACTCATTTAAAGTCTGCCGTCGATCGGAGCGTTTGTCATAAGCTCCTGACATATCAAATGGACCTAACGGATTGTGCTCCGGACAAATGAGAAACATTTCCTGAAATTGGCTTGCCTGAACCGCCACAGCATCCTGCACCGAAGCCGCCTCAATAGAGGCCAAGTACTCACCAGTAAAACCTCGTAAATCGGACCGTCCTCCAGTCAGCGCATGTGGACCTGTTAATTCAGCTGCGGACGAAACCACGATAGCTTGTTCAACCCCAGCATTTAGAACCTCTTCCAACACACGACCAACAGCATCTGGTCGATCACATCCACGGTGTGTTTCACCACGCCACTGACTATCAGGTGCAAACGTGATCAAGTGAGGTTCAGTTAGCACTGGAAGACTGACGGCTGAAAATAAGGCGTCGATCGCATGACCATGGCCAGCGCCAGAAAGATCCCACGCTTCGAATATGCGACGAGCACCCTGTCTCATTGATGGATTAAAGAAGTGAGAACCGTACGCCTCACTCAATAGTGCGAAAACAATATCCCGTCGCGCATCAATATCATGCGAAGTTATGATCAATTCTCGAAAACCTGGTTGCCCGAGATTATCACTAAGCAATTGAACATAGCCATGGCTCAATCCTTCTGTGGAAGAAGGGCTGATTGGGGCTGCGCCGCGAATTAATTTCCACAATTCTTTAGCAAAGCAGTCTCGAATCTCAGCAACGCTAAGCAATTCACCAAACATCTTCCTCCATAGAGCATTGCGGGTTCTTCGCCTCGCTCGCACTACTACGGACAACAGATAATTAATGCCTAGCGTGATCATCAGTGCCAGGAGAATAAACACTACGACTCTCGGTAACACTAGAGGTAAAGCTTCGGGTAAGAACACTGAGTTTAACCAGCGGCTGTAGTCGTTAGTTAACCTTATTCCAAAATCAAATCCAGCATATTTAAATACCAACGAGGCTGGGTAAACCAAGGCAGTGAAGGCTAAGAGCATTACCGGAGACACAAGCGCTACCACGGCTGCCAGCAATATCCAACCAGTCACTCTGAAGATTTTTCGCCACCGGTAAAATTGCCTAGCAACACCACCCATCCAAATTCCATTTTTATCCCACAGCCGGGAACCTCCATCAATAGCTGCAAACATCGCGCTAACTGCACCCATCCCTTGCCCTGCCACAACATCAATCTTGACACCAGCTTCTTGCAGTGCACGCAGTACACCCGCGTGATATGCACCTGCCGTTCCGCTTCCAGTCAGTACAAGAGCGGTACGAAGACTAGGTGAGTATTGTTGAATCCGAACGTCTGAGGTGAGATTGGCTATAGCCAATGTAAGAAAACCTATTGAATCAAGCAACTAGCAAATCGATTACTCTTCATGAATCGTCGTGAGTTTAAGAATCTCAAATGTTCTGGTGCCACCCGGAGTCGGCACTAACACCTCATCACCTTCTTCTTTGCCAATTAACGCCCGGCCAATTGGTGATGAAGTTGAAATCCAACCCTTACCCGGTTCGGCATCCTCAGCCATTACCAGTTGATAAACAACCAACTCGCCATCCGCTTCCTTCAATTCTAGCGTAGATCCGAAAGCTGCTCTATCGTGAGGCAGCTTATCCAGATTCATCAACGAAATATCAGCAATCCTCTGCTTCAACATGCTTATCTGAGCATTGACAATACCCTGTCGTTCCTTAGCGGCATGATATTCAGCATTCTCACGAAGATCGCCCAACTCCCTAGCAAACTTAATTTCCTTTGGAAGCTCGTGCTTCAACTCCCTTTCAAGAACTTGAAGCTGTTCTTGGAATCTTTTTAATAAACGTGCTTTTATCATGCAGAGCCTATAGGAAATGACACTAAGCACAACCGCAATATCGACTCGTCCGCTGAGTCCTAGACTAGTATATCAATAACCTCATGGGGAGCCGCGCTTACATGAATCGATATGATCAGTCAAAGGTTCTCTTCCGTGGTTAAGTATTCTTGGTGAAGGCCTGAACCTCTTACATCTGCTATCCTGTGGGCCATGAGGCTCATCTCAAGCCGTCAAAACGCTCTCGTTACTTCGTATCGATCTGTGAGCCGCAGACAACGACCTAATACTGATAATCGTATTTTTCTTGATGGTGTCCATCTAATCGTTGAAGCTAAAACAGCTGGCCTTGCAATCCAAGAAGCAGCCTTCGATGCCGATCGGCTCAAATCAAGAGACGAAGAACTTCTCAACTTGGCAACGTTTTTGAAGAACGAGAATACGCGGATAGTGAAGGTCACTAAGTCCGTTATGGCGGCCATTAGCCCTGTCCGCAAACCGTCAGGTGTAGTCGCGATTGCCGAACGACCATCCGCCATCCTCGACGATCTCTTGACCAATAATCGTGCAATGTTTTTGGTTCTCATGGATATTCAAGATCCAGGTAATGTCGGCGCTATAATCAGGGCGGCCGACGGCGGTGGCGCAACAGCGGTGGTAACAGTAGGAGCAACAGCCGAGCCATATTCCTGGAAAGCTCTACGCGCTAGTATGGGCAGCGCTTTTCGAATTCCAGTTGTTCGCCATAACGACATCAAAGATCTTGTGTTGCGCGCACGTAGGGCACACTTAGACATTCTTGCAACAACCCCACGACACGGGGCTTCTCTATTCTCTTACACCTTTCCTTCGAAACCCCTGATACTGCTGGGAAATGAAGGTGCCGGACTCCCTCGGGAGATTGTAGAATTGGTGGACGACACAGTTTCAGTTCCTATGCGAGCCGGAGTCGAGTCCCTGAACGTGGCAGTCACTGCAGGATTAGTCGTTTACGAAGCTTATCGTCAACGGCGAATGACCCAATGAAACCCCAACACCTTTTTCAAACAGATGAGGATACTCGTAAGGGAGCTTATGCGCCGCTAGCCGAACGGATGCGTCCACACACATTCGAAGAGTTTGTTGGTCAAACAGAAATTTTAGATACGGGACAACCATTACGGGAAGCAATTGAACGAGATACTCTGCAATCCATCATCCTATGGGGTCCACCGGGGAGCGGCAAGACAACAATTGCAAGATTAATTGCTGCTGCCAGCAAGGCGCACTTTGTTGCATTCAGCGCTGTTTTGGTGGGTATCAAGGAAGTCAAGGCCGTCATGATAGAGGCAGAGGATAGACATCGGCGTTTAAATCTCCGAACGATCGTCTTCATCGACGAAATTCATCGGTTCAATAAGTCGCAACAAGATGCTTTTCTACCACGAGTGGAGTCAGGGGATATTACTTTGGTAGGTGCAACAACGGAAAATCCATCATTCGAAGTAAATTCAGCGTTGCTCTCAAGATCACGCGTCTTTGTCCTCAAACCGCTAACACGAAAAGACGTCGAAACGGTCATTGCGCGAGCCATATCCGATACCGCTCATGGGTTGGGTAACCGTGGTCTTGTAATCACTCCAGACGCACGTACTGCAATAGCACAATATGCGAACGGTGATGCTCGTGTTGCCTTAAATTTACTGGATATGGCCGCAAGTGTAGCCACACCAACTCAAAAAAGCGGTGTCCCAACAAAAATTGATCTGGCATTCATCGCCACCCTCATTCAAAAGCGCGCATTACGGTACGACAAGGGTGGCGATGAACACTTCAATATAATTTCAGCACTGCATAAATCAATGCGGAATAGCGATCCAGACGCGGCGGTCTACTGGCTCGCGAGGATGCTGGAAGCTGGAGAAGACCCTTTATATATTGCGCGCCGGCTCGTGCGCTTTGCTTCTGAGGACATCGGAAGTGCGGACCCGCAAGCATTGACCATCGCGATAGCCGCGAAAGATGCGGTGCACTTCATTGGCCTACCAGAGGGCAATACCGCACTCGCCCAAGCGGTAATTTATCTAGCCACTGCAACAAAGAGTAATGCTGTGTATCGCGCCTACACATTGGCAGCACAAGACGCCCATGAACAGGTCGCTGAACCCGTGCCACTACATTTGCGTAACGCGCCAACCAAACTAATGAAAGAACTCGATTTTGGGAAAGACTACCGGTACGCCCACCACGAAGCTGACGGAGTCAGTAACATGGACTGTCTCCCACCTGGATTGATCGACCGTGTGTATTATGAACCTACCACCCGTGGTTATGAAGCTGAGATCAAGAAACGATTAACGGCTTGGAAATCTCTCAAACGCAAAAAAGGGTCAAAGTCTGTCTAGCGACTAGTCCTAGGTTTCACCAACAACCAGCCAACAATAAACGCCACGACACCAGCACCAAACGTGCGTGGACTTGGCCCAAGCGGACCAGCCTGAACGATCGCCATCAGCAAGATCGACATTCCTATTAACTGAAGGAAACGACCAAAGTAGTAAGCGACTTCGAGCATTTCGTCGATATCTCTTAAATCCGTTCGAATCTTTTCTCTATTTCGTCGCGCGTCAATCTCAGCACAACAGGTCGTCCATGGGGACATACTGTCGAATAGGACGTCTTTCTTAATTCGTTCAGGATGTAACTCATCTTCTCTTGAGTTAACGAATCGTTAGCCTTCACGGCTGCATGGCATGCGGTCGTTGCAGCAATTTGTTTCAGAGCCCCCTGCACAAGTGATCCATCCCCCAGGGCATCTAAATCGTTGGCTAAGCTTTGAATGGCTGTCTCACATGACCCAAAATCTAGCAAAGCTGGAAGCGAAGTAACTCTTAAGTTTTCACCTCCAAATTCGTCAACCTCAAAACCAAATCGCGCCAAATCGGCGGAATGAGATATCAACCTCTGTATTTGGTCTGGTAGTAAATTAATGAGGACAGGTTCGAGCAGTCGTTGACTTTCAAGTCGACCGGCGGTTAATTGTTCCATGACTTTCTCGAACAGCACACGTTCGTGAGCAACATGTTGGTCAACTATAACGACACCCTCGTCATCCACCGCAATAATAAAAGTGTCCCGAAACTGTCCAAGTGGGATCATTGGCTTGATCTCATCGGGACCACTGGTATTCAGAGACTTTGCTTGAAGATCTACATGACGACCCGAATCAACATTTCGCTCAAATAATTCAAAACCGGTTTTTCCAGGCACCCATCGACTCGACACTGACATCCCACTAAAGACACCAGGAATCGATTGGGTGGTCTCTTTATAAGCCAGATCGCTTGAAACAGCCTTGACCTGCAATTCAGGAGCTCCGGCTTGACCCAATGCTTCGCCAATGGTTCGGCGTAAGATTTCATGAATTAATGGCTGTTCAAGAAAGCGTACTTCCGCCTTCATCGGATGGACGTTGATATCCACTCGGTCTGGGGCTAACTCAATGAATAAATGCACTTCGGGACTTCGGTGTTTGATAGTGGCTTGACTATAAGCATTAATGATGGCGTGCGAGATCGTTCGATCCTTGATAAGCCGTCGGTTTACAAAGATTGTCTGTAGTCCTTTGACTGGCCCTTTATCCGCAAGAGTAGTGATGAATCCAGTCACGACAATCCCAGCAACTTTTTTCTGCACCTCTACCAAGTGTGGACGGTCTCCATAGATCTGAAATAAGCGCTCAGCTAGTGTGACGACAGGCGCACACTGCAGAAGAGTCCTGGTTGCGCTCGTAAGACTGAAGCCAATTTCTGGATATCCTAATGCGATTTGCGTGATCACCCGAGAAATGTGCCTAGACTCAGCAGAGTCAGATTTAAGGAATTTTCGTCTCGCCGGGAGATTGTAAAAGAGGTCGGTTACTTCAATAGCCGTACCTTCTGGTACGCCCACTTCGCGAACTGACGAAGTGACACCACCATCAACTTGAACCTCGGTCCCAACCTCACTGCCTCGACTTCGTGTTTTCAGTTGAAAATGACATGCCGACGCAATACTGGGTAAAGCTTCTCCACGAAAGCCAAGTGTTCGAATGGCAGATAAGTCTGCAATCCCCGTGAGTTTACTCGTCGCATGGCGTTCAAGAGCGAGGCAAGCATCCTCGTGGGACATGCCTTCGCCGTCATCCTCTACTCGGATGAGACGCTTACCACCCAATTCCGTTGTAATGTTGATTCGATGAGCTCCCGAATCAATTGCGTTTTCAACCAACTCCTTGACAATAGAAGCTGGTCTCTCAACCACTTCCCCTGCCGCAATCTGATTGGCAACTTCGACACCGAGTTTAATAATCTTGGCCACTGTACCGGACTAAAAATGGCAACTATGATTTCCTAACCTGCTTTGAGCGCTGCCTGTGCTGCAGCAAGTCTGGCTACAGGTACACGATAGGGTGATGCACTGACATAGTCGAGACCAACCGTATCAAAAAAGAATACGGAAGCGGCATCACCACCATGTTCCCCACAAATACCCATTTTAAGAGTCGGATTAGTTCGACGACCTCGCTCCACACCTAAGCTAACAAGCTCCCCTATGCCAACCTTATCAATTGACTGAAATGGATCTCTCTCAAGGATCTTTTTCTCTTGATAAATTTGTAAGAATTTCCCCGCATCATCCCGCGAAAAGCCATAACCCAGTTGCGTTAGATCATTAGTGCCAAATGAAAAGAATTGTGATTCACTAGCAATTTGATCTGCCGTCAACACCGCGCGAGGAACTTCAATCATGGTGCCAAATAAGTATTTCACTTTAGTGCCAAAAGATGCTTGGATCTCAGACGCTACGCGTTCGACAATCCTTTTCTGGTACTGAAGTTCACGCACATCACTAACAAGTGGAATCATTATCTCAGGTACAACCTTCCTACCCTCACGTGCTAATTGACAAGCAGCCTCCATAATGGCTCCCACCTGCATCTCCGTGATTTCAGGATACGTAATGGCTAGACGTACTCCTCGATGACCTAACATGGGATTAAATTCAGTTAACTGCTCGAGTCGCCTTAACACTGTTCGGGATGCCTCAAGACGTTCAGAATACTTATTAGTGGATTCCATACGCGCAATATCGACCATCAAGTCCTCACGCTTAGGCAAAAATTCATGAAGAGGCGGATCGATAAGTCGAATCGTAACAGGATGACCCTCCATTTTCTTGAACACCTGGTAGAAATCATCCCGTTGAAGTGGGCGCAACTCATCCAACGCTTTCCGCCGGTCTACTTCGTTCGTAGCCAAAATCATTCGCTGGACGATCGGAATTCGTCCTTCCCCGAAAAACATATGTTCGGTTCTGCAAAGTCCAATACCTTCGGCTCCAAGAGCCTTGGCTACAAGCGCCTGGTCCGGTAAATCAGCGTTCGCACGGACTCCGAGACGTCGATACCGATCTGCCCACTTAAGTAAACGGTCCAGGCGCTGGTAGATATCCGAGGATAAAGGTGATAAAACGCCAGACAGAACCTGTAAAATCTCACTTGGCTGACTTTTTACCTGGCCGACCTTAATCTCACCCGTCAGACCATTAAACGACAGAAACTCTCCTTCTTCGAGCGTCTGATTGCCGACGGTTAGCTGTCGTTTCGCCTCATCGATCTGAAGATCTCCAGCCCCAACGATGGACGGTTTTCCCATTTGGCGTCCGACAACCGCGGCGTGTGAAGTCATGCCCCCTGTCGCCGTCAAAACACCCTGCGCAACGTGCATACCATGAATATCATCAGGCACGGTCTCCCTACGCACAAGCAATACAGACTTACCCAGTTTCGCCCAAGTTACGGCATCTTCCGCAGTAAATACCACTTGACCAGACGCCGCACCTGGTGATGCCGGAAGCCCCCTAGCAATCACTGGAAGTAAGTTCCAGGATTGTGACTCGAAAACTGGCGCAAGTAATTGAGTGAGAGATTCTGGATCCACGAGTTGAACAGCCTCTTTTTGCGAAATTCGTTTCTCAGCCACTAGGTCAGTTGCGATCACTACCGCAGCATAACCTGTACGTTTGCCATTGCGAGTCTGAAGCATATACAGTCGTTCGTCCTGAATCGTAAATTCAAAATCCTGTATGTCGCGGTAGTGCCTTTCGAGTCGCAGCGCAATTCTTTTCAATTGAGCGTAGGTCTTTGGCATCAATCGCTCAAGATTTGCAATTGGTTGCGGAGTCCGGATTCCAGCAACAACATCTTCGCCCTGAGCGTTCACGAGAAATTCGCCGAAGAATTCATTTCGACCCGTGGCAGGATTGCGTGTAAAACCGACGCCAGTCGCAGACCGATTTCCGGTATTACCGAACACCATCATCTGCACATTCACAGCAGTCCCAATTTCATCTGAGATGTTATAAATACGGCGATACTCAATGGCCCGAGGATTCATCCACGAACTGAAGACCGCATCTCGTGCCATACGGAGTTGTCTGTGTGGATCTTGGGGAAATGCTTGCTGCGTCTCCTTCAGAATAATTTTCTTGTAACGTCGCACTACGTCACGTAGGGCCTTTGCATTAAGTTCGTTATCTGCTCTCACGTTGCATTTCTTCTTGACTACATCGAGAACATGTTCAAATGCTTCCTTGGGAATACCAATCACGACATTCCCAAACATTTGAATAAACCGCCGGTAACTGTCGACTGCGAAACGTTCGTTACCCGTCCGATCCTTCAACCCTTCCACTGAAGCATCGTTGAGGCCAAGATTCAGAATGGTATCCATCATTCCTGGCATTGAGAACTTGGAGCCAGACCGTACCGAAACGAGTAATGGGTTATCAGAAGATCCAAACTCTGCACCAGAGACCTTCTCAAGATGCTTCAAGTGCTTGTTCATCTCGGAATCAATGGCAGCCAAACTCTTACTGCCATTTGTGTAGTAGCGTGTGCACACTTTTGTTGAAATGGTGAAGCCTGGAGGGACTGGTAGTCCGGCTTTGGTCATTTCCGCCAACCCGGCTCCCTTGCCACCCAACAAATCCAGCAACTGGCGGTCACCCTCAGCCTTACCATCACCAAAAAAATAAATTGTTTTACCAAAACGTGGAGTCTTCTTTTGAATCGACGATTTTGAAGAAGTCCCCTTTGCTACAGGCCTTTGAGAAGTGGACCGCTGACTTGTACGTGGCGGTCGATTTATCTGCTTTTTTGAGCGCTTAGTCATGTCAGTCCAATACTGTTATTAAATAACTGGTGGCTAAAACCTTAAAAGGATAGCAATCTTCAGCGAACTAGGTGTCGTCTCCAGGTACCACTTCAGAAATATCACCTAGCTTCAGAATTAACCGCTCGAGACGTTTCACAAGACGCAGGCGTGCACGTCGTAGTGCTGCATCTTCTACCATTACAAAGACTTCTGAAAAAAACTGGTCAACAACAGGACCAAACCTAGCAGCTTCCGCAAATCCTGTCCGGTAATCTTCACCAGCCGTGATCACATTGTTGATGATAGGTCCACGCTGCTCCAGTTCTTGAAGCAAATGGCGCTCAGCATTCTCGTTCAGCAACTTGTGTAGAGCGGGATCGTCACGTTCCGCAAGTTCGAAATCCGCGTCTGGTAATTCACACGCGATGTTTCGGACCCGCTTAAATGCAACTGCCAACTGCTGAAAATCAGTTGACTCAGCGAATTCCGGCAAGACCTCAAGCTTGCGCAAGGCATCAAGAGGCTTAACATTTAACCTCAAGGACTTCGTGACAGCCCTGACGTTCCTTATGTCATGGCCGCGCTGCTGGAGCACGTGCTGTAAACGTTCATTCAGGAAGTCCTGCATCGCCTCGGGTAATTCCTTCGAATGTCCTGCAGCGGTAAACAGCTCATGGGCTGCAACAATCAACTCAGAAATGGAGGGCCTAACAGTCACATCTGCCAGATCAGGTAAATCGATTAGAATCTTAAACAATCCATGAGCCTGCCTACGCAATCCAAATGGGTCGCGTGACCCAGTTGGACGCTCCCCTGCACTAAACATTCCAACTATTGTGTCTAACTTGTCAGCTAGAGCTACAGCCACCCAAACAAGTCCGGCTGATCCAAGCTCAGCACGCGTAGGCCGTGCTCCTTCCTCAGGTCCGACCGGTAAATAGTGATGATAAATCGTTCGCCAAGTTTGTTCAGACTGGCCTTCTTCCCTTGCGTAAATCCCTCCCATTACACCTTGCAGTTCAGGAAATTCACCAACCATTTCAGTCGTTAAATCTGTTTTAGATAATCTAGCTGCTATGGCGACGTCCTTTGCTATGTTCGGTTTCTGTAGAACCTCTTCCGCTATCCAGACAGACAATTCCTCCATGCGAACGGTTTTATCTTTGTAACTACCCAGGTTTTTATGAAACAGCAAGGTGTCCAAACGATCAAGACGTGTCTCTAACTTGACCTTGCGATCTGCATCCCAAAAAAATCTTGCGTCACGCAGTCGTGCCGCCAGGACCCTGGAAGCGTTATTTGCCACCCGATCAGCATTGGCACTCGACGTGTTTGTCACCGCCAAGAACATCGATTTGAGCTTATGATTCTTACCTACGACTGGTACGAAATGTTGGTGATGAATCATGGTCGTCTTGAGAATCTCAGGAGGCAATGTTAGAAATTCCTCAGAAAATGAGCCTGAAATCACGTTCGGGCACTCAACAAGATCAGGAATCTCTTCGAGTAAGGCAGATTGCGCTGCTGCTTCCGAGTCAATAGTGCCACCATGGGCCGAGGCTCGTTCAACAAGACCCTTCTCAATGATGTCGGCTCGTTCCACTCGACTCAGGACCACACCACGATCAGCCAGCTGTGCACGATACTCCGTGAATGATCCAACGGTTATTTCTGGTCCAGATTGCACCTGACCAATAAACCGATGACCATAGGTTATATTGGAAGCTTTAATCTCTTTCACATCAGCACATTCTGCAGCATCGGCCCTCTTAATAATGAACGGTACGACCTCCCCACCAAGAAGAAAAACCAGCCAGCGAATTGGTCGACCAAACAAAAACTCGCCTCGGCCATCGTCGAGCCAAGCATCCCAACGCATCTGCTTTGGAAACATCAAATCCCGGAGAGTAGCGGCCAACACAGTGGGAAGCACTTCAAACGCAGAACGTTGAATATGACGCTTTTGGAACGCTAAATAACGTCCCTTCGGGGTTACCACCTCGGACAAATCAGACACGTCCACACCATGTTTCCTCGCAAAACCAATCGCAGCACTCGTTGGTGTTCCATCAGAGTCGTAGCCAGCTGACACCGGAGGACCAGTCAAGCTCTCTTCAAAATCATGTTGGCTAGTTTCCAAATCAGGAATTGTTGCTACTAAGCGCCGTGGCGTACTAAAAACCAGAGGAAGTTCCCGCGGCTCAAGACGCATCTCTTGCAATCGATCTCTTAGTCTGGTGGACAATTGCAAGGTCAGCGAAGGCAACCAGCTTGCCGGTAACTCTTCGCATCCAATCTCGAGTAACAATTCTTTAGTCATCTTTGGACTCGACAGACTCGTCAACTCCCACATACGCTTTCGCAATTGCAACGGCTAAACGCCTCACGCGCAAAACGTAAGCTGTCCGTTCAGTCACACCTATACCACCACTCGCATCAAGTAAGTTGAAAACGTGCGAACATTTGAGGCAGTAATCAAGCGCCGGGAAAACAAGTCTTGATTCAAGCAAAGTCTGAGCAAACCCATAATAACGGTCGAATAAGTCACGATGAAAACTGGAAAATTTATCAGACGGCATGTCGACGTGGCCAAATGCATAGCGTGATTGCTCGACTTCTTCCTGCTGTCTGACAGCACCGTATTTCACTCCTGGAGCCCATTCAAGATCGAAAACGTTGTCAACATGTTGTAGATGCATGGCAATACGTTCGAGCCCATAAGTCAGTTCGGCTGTTATTGGAGACAACTCTTGCCCACCTGCCTGCTGAAAATAAGTGAACTGGGTAATTTCAAGTCCGTCGAGCATGACCTGCCAACCAACTCCCCAAGCACCTAGAGTCGGCGCCTCCCAATTATCTTCTTCGAAACGTATATCGTGTGC
>Ga0163108_10001002_pt1 | contig 20807 bp, 11 predicted proteins | sample Fk1155metaG_FD_109644 | JGI IMG/M metagenome (GOLD analysis project Ga0163108, IMG submission 109644) | Marine microbial communities from the Central Pacific Ocean - Fk160115 155m metaG | ecosystem: Environmental > Aquatic > Marine > Oceanic > Photic zone | place: The Central Pacific Ocean...
GATATTTTGACTGGAACCGAATCTTTCCAGATAACCAAATACTCATTGAATGCCAATAAGGGCCAGTGCCACAAATACAGCGAATATGACAAAAGACCGATCCAGACGAGCACCTTCATCGAAAGTACCCGCTGTATTTGAAGGGGATTGGCCTTAGGCACTTCGCCCATTCCTGCCCATATAAGGAATGCAGTCCCAGCCACTGGAGGAATCGCACTTATTCCAGGAAATAGTGTGATCTTATCATAAGTGAAGAAAGGAATCAGAATACAGGCCATGCCCAGCCACTGCATCATTGACCGGACACGGACTAACCGTATTGGAACCGCAAACGCAACCAACGATCCTGCCCCAAGTTCCCATGCGCGAGTAGGTAAAAGATAAAATGTCGCTGACCCATAATTTTTCATTCCATAAATTGATAAGCAGCAACTAAGCAAAACGAACGAACAAATAATCCAAAATATTGATCTCGACTTGCCGGCACGGAACAAAACGAGGAGCACAAAGGGCACGATCAGATAAAACTGCTCTTCAAGAGAAAGTGACCATGTGTGCAAGAGAGGCATTTCTTCGGCAGACCCCCCAAAATAGGAGTTGGTATTCTTCCAGAAAAATAGATTTGATGAAATTAACGAAAGCCACAGAACCGAATTTCCTAGCATCTCATATTCTGCCGGCAAAAGAAAAACATAACCCAATAATAGGGTAGTAAGAGTAACTACAAAGAGAGCAGGCACAATCCTTCTGACCCTGCGTTCCCAAAAACCTAAAACAGAAAATCTCTTCTCCCTGAGTTCTTTTATAATCAGTCCCGTAATGAGAAACCCTGAAATAACAAAGAACACATCAACGCCGACATACCCTCCACTGGCCCCAAGGTCAGCATGAAAGAACAGGACTCCTATAACCGCAATCGCGCGAAGGCCATCAATGTCAGGACGATACGGCATGAATAATTCAATAAGAATGAATGCATTCGGATCCTCTTGCCACTAGAAACTTCCTCACGCAATTATGACCTGTAGGTTTGGTAAAAGAATCTACTATAAAAAACGGATCATTTATATAATTGCAGGATTCTGATTCTTGATTCCCAGTTACTTAGATTATAAGAAATTCAAATGAGCGATCGAACTAGTCCCAGAAAAGATCATCAAACCTGATAGCATATAATTTAGCATCACCCTCGATATTAAATTTAAAGCTGACAGGCTTAGAAACCATTTTAGTTAGCTTGAATGAGTCAGTCCATTTAACAGACTCGCTTATTTTTAAGTTACCTGAGATCCGTTGACTAACTTTTATGAGCTTACCTTCCTCATCATAAAGGGAAACTCTTATGCTGCCCTGACCAGGGTCGCAGGTAATTTTAACCTCTTCTCCGGGTAAACTTATTTTTCTGGATATGATCTGTGCATATTTTGCTCTGCTCTCCACTTCATACCCTAGACTAATCTTTTTTATTCTATCATCGTTAACACTGAATGATCGCGCATTCTGAAATGATTTCACGAAAGCAGGTACCTGATTCATGACATAATCATTTCGGGGAGGTAACACAAACCGATCATCGGAGGGCCCGATACTGGTAAGATTTTCTGATAGCGAATTAACTTCACCAAAACTGACATCAAAGACCTGAGCGTCACCTTCAAGAACAAATTTCACGAAGAGCTCTTTACCGACCAGCTTATCAATACCCTCGTCCTGCCATTCTAATGGACTGTTAATCTTATAAGCTCCTGACAAAGCATGAGTATCCATCAAACGACTCCCTGACTCATCAACTAGCTCGACAAAAACTTTACCCTGAGGAGCATGAAAACTTACCATCATGTCTGCCGAAGGAAGAACTAACTTCCTTGAAAGAATGGATCCAGTTTCCTTCTTGCTATTTAGCCCATATCCTTTGGGACTTTCCTTTAGCTTCGTTTCGTTTGTTGAAATCAATTTGGCGTTCTTTGAGGAGCTATAAAAGTCTGGATCTGAAAAGCGGTACCGTGGTCTCTTCCCTAATAAAATTTCTGGCTCGGGAGGGGTTAATAGCCACGCCATATTAAAACGGGCCATCCAGTCCTTGCCGCTTAGTAGATAAATATAACCCTCACTTGGAGTACCTTTTCTTCCTTGGGTCATCCACGTGTAATTCCCGGGTCCTTTCCTGACGAGTCGGTTATGTGGCCATGTTTTACCACCATCAAAGCTCACCCAAACTCTGATATTCTTACGACCTTCAATGTGTGGAGTTGGAGAGCTGAATAATAAAATATCACCATCATCTCGCTCGAGCCTTATGAGTCCCGCCTTACAGCCGTACACATCGGGTGGCCCGTCAAATAGCTCATCATCCTGACGAAGGTCCCTCCAAGTTTCCCCACTATCATCACTATAGGCTACCCAGCGATTCCCTTTCCTCGTATGTGTACGAGAATTAATATAAATGGTACCATCACTTAATTCGACTAGTCCAGACTCTCCCGTTCCATCTAATGGAAATGGCTCACTTGGTATCCAGGTCTTACCATTATCATCACTGTAAGACGCATTAGTGTATCCTTTAGATTCCTCATGCTTATTGTAATTAGGCATCACCCGCGAAGGGACCAGAAGACGCCCCTTATTGGGCCCATGCTTAATGTTAATTCCAGAATCACAGGCAGCATTCGGTATTGGCATAAAGCCTTTGGAATCTTTTCCATATTTGATTTTTTCAAGTTTCCAAGTCTTGCCATGATCGCGACTCTTGTACATATAGGGAGCCGGATAAAGGGCCGTTATAAACAACATTATTTCCCCGGTACTCTCATCAATTATACTCGTACCTAGAGTCGCATGAGCGTGGTGCTTATCTTTCCCCCATCCACTACCATCGTAAGGACCAATGCCCAAGGTCTTCCAGTCCAGATCAATCCGTTTACCAACTAATTGATGGTCTGACCAAGTGTCTCCTCCGTCCTCGGATCTCTTTACAAAAATCTTACTGCCTTTTCTTTTGTCCGGGTGAGGCTCACCTTGAAGACTAAACATAAGAACCGTTCCGTCCATCGCAACATCAAGGACGCCATAGACATTATCCTCATCCCAGATCTCAAAAAATGGCTCGGCCCCAGAAGTTATTTTGGCAATATCACTAAAACCCAGAACAGGCTTCTCTAACTTCTCCTCACCACTTGAAATAGTGTTAATTACAAAAAAATGGCTAATAAATATGAATAAATTAATGGACTTAATTTGCATCTATTGATGAGGTTACAAAGTTCTATATTGTTCGTCAAAGTCAGGTAACTAAAAATACTCTTGAGCGATACCATATTACCGCTCAAATTCTATTTTTGTTTCCCTAAGCATGCACATCTTCCTCCTCCTTGCTACAGTTCTTATTACTTCTTCAAGTGCACTCAATGCAGAGGAATGGAAACCGGTCAGCAGTCACGGATTAATTCCAGCCGATATGTTCGAAATTGATCCTTCACTAGAAGTTTCAGTATGGGCCACTAGCCCCATGCTCTATAACCCAACTAATATGGATATTGATCATGAGGGTCGTGTCTGGGTCACTGAAGGTGTCAACTATCGTGGCAGGAACGGAACGAGACCCGAAGGAGATCGGATCGTTGTACTTCAGGACACTGATAATGATGGAAAGTGCGACAGCTCCCATACCTTTGTTCAGGAAAAAGGTCTAATTGCTCCGATGGGAGTGGCCGTATTTGATAATGTTGTCTATTTGTCACAGCCTCCAGATCTGATCGCATACACTGACGTGAATCGTAATCTGGTATTCGAACCGGAAATAGATAAGCGGGAAGTCATTCTTACCGGATTCAATGCTATCAATCACGACCATTCCCTTCACTCATTGACGGCCGGACCAGATGGAAAATTCTATTTTAACAATGGAAACTGCGGAGCAGTGTTCACCGACAAGTCGGGTAAGACCTTTTACATGGGCGGCACGTATGGAGGAAGTGGCCCGAACTGGCCAGCAGATCACTTGAAAAATTCAGGCAGAAGATCCGATGACGGGCATGTCTGGACATCAGGCTTTGCGGTCCGCATGGATCCGGACGGAGCCAACGCCGAGATCGTCAGTCATGGACTTCGTAACTCTTATGAACAAACACTCACATCTTTCGGTGACATGTTTCAGAACGATAATGATGACCCAAGGGCATGCCGAACCTCATATGCTCTCGAATTTGGATGCGCGGGCTACTTCACTAGGGACGCTATGCAGAGAAACAAGGCCGTCAGACGCCCAGGCCAAGAATACTCAAGAGTACATTGGAGGCAGGACGATCCAGGAACAATGGATGCTGGAGACGTTTACGGGGGCGGTTCACCTACTGGAATTACTTTTTACGAAAACGGTGCTTTGGGCCCTGAGTGGGAAGGTCTTCTCCTCAGCTGTGAGGCTGCTCTAAATACAATATTTGGATATAGACCAGTCCCAAAGGGTGGCACCTTTGAATTGGAAAGATTCATTTTCCTTACTTCAAATCCAGGAAAAGAATATGACGGAGCTGATTTCTCAGGGAGAAAAGAAATCAAAAAAGAAGACAAGAACAAAATCTCTCCTACCCTTTTCCGCCCCAGTGACGTCACTGTAGGGCCAGACGGTGCCATTTATTTTTCTGACTGGTTCGATCCGAGAATAGGCGCGTCCAGTCATCTAGATGAATCGTTCTCTGGAACGATTTATAGAATCGCGCCAAAAGGGTTCAAGCCAAAGATCCCAAAGATCAACCTTTCCAGTACAAAGGGTCAAATCGAGGCTCTCCGCAATCCCGCCATAAATACCCGCTACTTAGGGTTCCGAGCCTTGAAGGACCAGGGGGGAAAGGCATCCAATCATGTACTTAAACAACTTGATGATGGAAACAAATGGATCGCTGCCCGTGCTGTCTGGTTACTTCCTTATATTGGAGATGAGGGAATCGAAACCTGCATCAGAATGTTGAGAGACACCGATAGCGAAAAGCGCGTAGTCGCTTACCGAGCCCTGCGCCGAGCAGGCCATGACATGATTCCTCACGCTCGACGCATGTGCACTGACCCTTCACCTCAAGTGCGTCGCGAAATTGCTTTATCTCTTCGCGACGTCCCCGCAGAAAAAACCAAAGACATCTTTATTACTCTCGCAAAGAACTGCGACACCAAAGATAAAAATTCCCTAGAAGCCATTGGTCTAGGGGCCGCTAATCAGGAAAGTCAGATCTGGACTGCGTTAAAAAAAGGCATAAAGCCAGGCGAGCCAAAGGATTGGCCTGAGAGTTTTGCGAGACTCACCTGGAGACTCTGGGGATCAGCCTCCATCAATGATCTTAAGGCAAGATGCAACGATAAATCATTGGCACTAGAAAAACGAAAACTAGCACTAGAGTCTATTGCATTCATTGATCACACTGATGCTTCAAAAGTGATGCTGGAAATAGCATCAAACCAATCCCCACTCAAAGGACAGGCGATCGCTTGGCTATTGCGGAATCTTGCCGGTGAATGGGCAAAGCACGGGATCAGTGAAGGACTAAAGGAAAAAGGAATCTATGATCCTGATTCCATTACCATAGTACCCGCACCCATTCCAGTGCCCCCTAAGGATGCCTCATCACCAAAGGTCAAAGATATCCTCAAACTCAAAGGAGATCCATTGAAAGGGAAAAATACTGCACTCCGTTGTATTCTTTGTCACCAAATTGATGGTAATGGTGCGGACTATGGGCCGAACCTGAGGGGCTGGTCTAAGACTCAAACCCTTGAAGGAATCGTTCGTGCGATTGCAGAACCTTCCGCAGGAATAGCACTTGGATACAAGGGCACAGAAATCCTGCTTAAAGACGGAGGAACGATCCATGGGATCACCTTCAACAATAGTGATCCTTGGATAAAGAACGCACCCCCGTTAATTATTCAGTCAGCTGGCGGAATAACTCAGTTCATTCCTAATAAACGCATCGATAAAAAGAAGGACCTCACTCGTTCCCTGATGTATGACCCAGTCATGCTTGGCCTCAATGCACAGGACATTGCTGATATCGCTGCCTGGTTGAAAAATTACCGCTAGTTGATTTCGATCTCTTGATCGTATTAAAGAATAGAACTAACTAAGGAATCTTATTGAGACCAGATTTGGCTAAGGCCGCAGTGGCCCAACTCGTTGCTGCAATTGAGATGAATTGATCTTTTCCGTGAGGATCACCATTGTCGAAAAATTTCTGAATCGGTTTGGATCGGGATTTCACAAACCATGAACCGTCCTCTTTCTGTGTACGGATCAGATAAGAGCGAGCCCGGTCAATGGCCATACGAAATGCAGAATCTCGTTCACTTGGAACTGCCCCAGTCACGAGAGCGTGTAAAGTCTGGCCAGTGGCATATGCATCACTTTTCATGTCAGGGAGTTGCGCCCAACCCCCATCCTTTCTTTGTCTTTTGAGAAGTTCCTGTCGAGCAGCCTCAATCTCTTTGGCCGATGCATCTAAGGCTATGAGTGCCTTGTACTTACCATTAAAATCTTCCTGAGAATGAGGTTCAGAATCTACGATCCATGGTCGAGCCTTTGCGATGGCCGCTTTGACTTTCTTCTCAAGGTCCGCGCCGCGAACAAAATGGTCCATATAGTAAATAGCAAAATAACTGGTATGGATCTTTGATTCCTCGGAAGGAGGGCGGTTCGTTTGCACCTCCCAGTTCCCTTCTTCTTTTTGTTGGGTAAGAATATAGGAAACAAAGGCATCCGAAAAATTGTCCTTATTCATCCCTCCAAGTTCGAATGACCATAATAAATAGCCTGCAGTGAGGCTGCGGCCCCCGAGAGATTTGCCTTCAGTAATTGAATCGAGACGGTCCTCAAAAAGATCGCGTATAAATTGAACCTGATCCTTCATTAAAGCCTCGTCAATACTGATACCGGCTTCACTCGCATCATGCATCGCCAACATTGGCAGAGTCTGATGATGACAGGAAAAACAGTCCCTATTGTTTGGATAGTTCTCGGCTCCTTTCTGAACGATGCGCAGGCCACCTTCTATCGCACGGCGAGCCTTGGTTAACTCCTCCTCTTTCGCATGAGCAACCATAACAAGAAACAGAGGCAGTAGCGGTAGCAATCTTTTCACGCTCAAATGATAACACCTAATGATCCAATTAACCAATTTCAAAAGCTCATTAAAGATCAGTAGTTGATCCCCCCAAATTAATTGGTAAGAATATTACTATGAAAAAATCCCCGATTTTATTAATTCTTCTGGCTTTAACTTTTTCCTTAAGTGCAATCACTTCTGGAGCTAATCATAGAGGATTTAATAAAAAGGAATTGGCCAAGGTCGGAGATAAAGTGCAAAAGCTCATTGATGAAAAATTCATAGCCGGAGCCGTTACCTTGGTCGCGAGGGACGGAGAAATAGCCCATTTTGAGGCTCGCGGAGTAAGTGATCTTAGTTCCGGGAAGAAAATGAAGAAGGACACTATCTTCCGTATTTACTCAATGACAAAGCCGATAACTACAGCGGCGGTCATGATGCTCGTAGAAGAAAAAAAAATATCAATTAGTGATCCCGTCTCAAAGTTCCTCCCGGAATTTAAAAATCTTGTCGTCTATGATAAGTCCGGAAAACACAAGCCGGCCAAAAAACAAATTACCATTGCCGATCTGATGAGACACACATCGGGCCTCAGCTACGGATTCGTCGGAGGAGAAGTCGCCATCATGTACAACATTAAAAATGTACTCAGCAGGAACGCATCCCTGAAGGACATGATGAAAAAAGTGACTAAGATTCCATTGCAGGAGGAGCCAGGAACAGTGTGGCGGTACAGTATAGCGATTGATGTTTTGGGCCGCGTAGTCGAAGTGGTATCAGGTAAATCCTTCAGGAGTTTTCTCCACAGTGAAATTTTCGAACCTCTCGGGATGAAGGATACAGATTTTTTTGTTCCTAAGGAAAAATGGGGCCGTTTCACTAACCAGAACGGAAGAAATGGTTCCGGAAAACTTTTTATCTCAGAATCAGCCTCTAAGAGTCAATTCAGGAAAATGCCCAAGAACGAATCTGGGGGCGGAGGCTTGTGCTCCACTGCGAATGATTACTTCAGATTCTGTCAGATGATCCTTAACGGAGGTGAATTGAATGGTAAGCGTCTACTCACGAAAGAGACCGTGAAACTGATGATGTCGAATCACCTGCCAGCATCGATCAAAAACATAGGCATTAATGACAATAGACTGGGAATTGGATTTGGTTATGGATTCGCAGTTCGTTTCGAGGAAAGTGATTGGGGATTCGGCGGACGCGAAGGTGAATGCGGCTGGGGAGGAGCAGCGAGCACTCATTTTTGGATCTCACAAAAGGACGGACTGATCGCAATAACTCTGCGTAACTTCATGCCCTATGAGTGGACCCTCGAGAAAGAACTCAAGACCCTCATCTATGATGCAATGAGTGATTAATATAATTACTCCAATCCGAGCTGTTCGACATATTTCTCCGCATTGATGTAAATATCATCTGCACCGATCTGATCAAAAGGATTCTCCAGATGTTCCTGGATATTATCCAGACTCACCAAGATCATCGTAAACATGACAGGCAAAACGTAGACTAGGCTAGGCGCGTAATCCGCCGAAACGGCGGCAAAGTATGGCCCATACAGGACTGGCAATATCGTTACAAAGAGGTCACTGAATGCACTCAACGTACGAGGAGTTCTGTATTGATAGATGTGCTTAACATCCTCAAAAGCAACGATCATTTTACTGAGGAATTGGTTACAGCGTGACGTCTCACCTGAAGGAAGACCATTGCCCCGCAAATCATCCTTAATAAATGCTGAAAGTTCCGAGAATTTTTTGTATACATTCTCCTCATATTTCGCCATCTCAGAGACCGGATGAAGAAATAGTGTCCGGCAACCATTCAGTAATTCTCCGAGCAGCCGCCTCCCCTTATCCAGTATCTGGTCATCCGTATTTTCAAGCCAGTCCCGCGAAGCAAAGTAGATGGCTCGGCCATGAGCCTTGATAGAACTGTACTTTGCCAATGCGTTCTCTCGCCTCTTGTAGGCTCCGCCGATTGAAAACACTATCGGAAAGACAACTGCCGTCGCAATGAGCGTCATTGGAAATGCGGCAGTTAAATCAAACTTACGGCACAGATAAGTAGAAAGGACCGCCAAGATAATTATGATAACCGTTTTAAGATTAATGATTATTGAGATTTGCTTTAATTTATTCACTTTTATTTACGATCAGTTTGGTATTCTCCTAGGGCCTGTAAAAACTTAATCACACTTTACGCTCTGTGTCACGTTATCCAGAACATCCGTGCACTTGATCCATATTTGCAAACGATCAGGATCGATCGGTTTGGATAAGGTCAGCTCTGCACTCCGCCCGTGAGGCTCAATTCTCTCTAGGTACCCTATCCTTTCTTTTTTCTTATCTAATTTGTCATAGGCTATTATTTTATAACCGAACTGAGGCAAAGATTTAGGATCAATTTTCCAACTCACTTTAGCCTTCTCTTTGCCTGTTAATTGAGCGCTGGCTGAATGAATTTTAATGGGCGAGTACCCGGGCCTCTTTTCATTTCTCTTGATGGAATGACTCGATGGATTATTGGTAGTCGGCTTGGTATTCGAACCGCCCGCAACCATGAAATAATATTCTCCCTCAGAATCTTTGGCCACGCCACCGTTCCAATTATTCTTAAAGTTAAAAGAACGTTTCCCTTTTTTAAGGTCCCAGCTGTTTACTGAATACTTGGCACTGCCGAACGCGTGCCACTGACCCGTGAGTTTACGTTTCCAGCCATTTCGCAGATGCGTTGTACGGGCATTTTTTCCAGTCTCGAGCCAATCCTCAATGAAAGAATCATTACCACCCAGAAAATTAGCATCCTTCACTGCGACATCCATAGTGACCATGTGGGTCCATTCCTTGGTTTTAGCCGAACGGACCCAGTAACCATAGAATGTATGATCCTTAACGGGCCAACAGCGGGCTACAAGTGTGTACCAGACATCAGTATCCCAACCCAACTCGAAGTTCCATGATTTTAAGCCGGTCCCCTCACCACCAAATTTTTCGGTGAGCGTGCCCGGGCCACGGTGAACGGCCCTAATTGGTGCCTTGTGATTCTTATGGTCCCAAATAGAAAAGATATAATTATGGGCCTTAGGGTGAGCCTGAATTCCAGCGTATCCGGCACCTTTTCCTCCCCATCCCAGAGCCTCATAATAAGTAAACATTGCTTCACCGTCCTTAGGCACTCGAACCTCGTTGATGAGGATATTACCCGCAAAATTCGCATCGTTATAAACTAAGTGAGATGAGGGAGCGGCGTTCTGTCCCGCTTCGGCTTTGACAAAAATGAATCCCATGAAAATGGGAATTAGAATAATTAAACGCATATTTGTTCCTCCTTTGTATTACAATTAGGCTTTATACTATAATTTATCGATGCTTTGAGCATGTTTTCATCTTCATTTTTTATATCATTGTTATTAATCTCCTATGATTAAGTCATTGGTAAGGATTCTGATCAATAGTAGATAGTGTTAATGAGGAATATGAGAATTGGTATTAAAAGAAAATTATTGGCCTTTGGTTTCATTAATTTTGCATTTTTATTCGCATCAACTTTTGCCTCTGACTCTGACAAAGCGCCCTTTAAATATGTTTGGGGAACTGCTCATCATGTATTGCCCACAACACATTCGGATGAATCCGGCTATTTCTCACTGTGCGAAGGAAATGACGGACGCATCTATGTAGGCACGGCAAAATATAATCATAACGCATACCTAGTGGAATTTGACCCTGTCACCACTGAGCAGCGCATAGTCATTGATGCTCACAAGATATGCGATCTGGACGCAAAAGGATACGCGGCCCAGGCCAAGATCCACACACGCAATTTCGTCGGACCTAGCGGAATCATCTATGTCGGCACTAAGCAGGGATACGCGAAAGAAGGGGACAATTCGAAATATCCAGGAGGCTATCTGATCACCTACGATCCTCGTAACGATAAGTCCAGTAACCTCGGCATGCCTTATAAGGAGCAAGGTATTGCTGACGTAGTCGCTGATGAGGATCGGGGCTTGATCTACGTTGTAACCTGCGAGGATCAGCACTGGATGAAGTATGATGTCACCAACAAAAAATTTACCGAAATCGGCCCCATGCTCACTCCCTATGCAACGACTTTAGTTGGTGCTGATGGCAAGGCTCATGCACTGACCAAAGATTTCCATTTAGCCACCTATGATCCGGCCACCGGAAAAGTTATTGAACGGAAGATTGAGATCAACGGAAAGCAATTTGTGCGTCCAAATAATAGTGCCATCCCAACATGGAATCTGGCTACCGACGGTCGCACTGCTTGGCTCATTCTTATGAATGATGCCACTCTCATCTCCATCGATATTTCATCCAAAATAAAAAAGGTTAAAGGTCTGAATCACGGCCCCATGCTTGAAGGAGAAGGCCCCGATTCACGTAGCGCTCTGACCATCGCTCCGGACGGTAAAATATACACTCTGATCAGCGTAAAAAATAAGACCGGGTTCGGCAACCACAGACTGCATCACCTCTGCCGCTATGATCCTAAAGAAAAAATCCATGAGGACCTCGGCGTCTTGGCAGTGAAGAATCCCGACTTCTTTAACTTTAATCCCGTCAATGGGAAGAAACCTCCATGGAGCCATGGTTATCACACATTGCCGGACGGTACCCTGACCCCATTACACAATCATATGGCACTGATCGCTGGTAGGGACAATACATTGTACGCGACCATCATTTACCCTTTCACTTTACTCAAAATTGATACTTACAAGAAACAACCTGATGACCCAAGCCCTTCCAAGAAATATTTCCAAAAAATCCATCAACAATTGGATCGGGTTGAGAAAAATCTTCCTCAACTGACTGCACTGGGCGAGTTAGCAGCCGATCGATATGACAAGGGCGGCCTGATCGGCTTTCATTGGTTCGGCACCACACTCGAACAGGAACTGATCGGTCGTAGCGGTGGCCTCATGCATATTGGATTCGACCGTCCGTGGAAAGAGAAGAAACTGCGGACCGACGAAGAAAAGGCTCAAGACATTGCGGTCCTGGCATGGGACGCGGACCCTAAACCAAATGAACTGAAGCGGCTCCAAAACATCAAAGACTCGGGACAGTATCTCCTCGGCTTTGGATCCAAACGTAATCCTAATCTTGCCGAGCACATCAAACTTTGCGATTCTTGGGTAGATTCAAACACGGAAGCTAAGGACCTCAGCCCTGGAAAACTTAACCACGTAATGAATGCAGTGTCAGGCTGGGTCTGGATGGCTGAATTTATCGCAGCCCATACCCGCAAAGGACGAATGCCTCCAGTATGGAAGAGCTGGGTCATGAAAGATGGACGTGCTTGGTCTGATCGGTTTTTCCGTAAGACCAAATATCATAAAGAATTTTCTGTCCCCCCGATCCAGGAAGGGATCCTAGGAAAAGAATACCTTCATCGTATCCGATCTCAACTTTCAGCTTTAGAAAATACCCAATCACCTGTAATACATCAATTTGCTAAAACTATCGCAGCTGAAAAAAGAGCCGGCCGACGCACATTAGTAGCATCAAGCGGTCACATGGTGATGAATTATGTAGGGAAATTTTCCGATTCGATGTGGGCTGACAATGTTGAGGTTCATGAAAACCTAGAATCGCAACTCAATAACTTTAAGCAAAAATCTACTCGGAACGGTCTCGTTCTCCGGCTCGGCTACTTTGGCCTCAGCAACAAAATTGATGCCCTGTTCAAGGAAAAAAAGAATCGAGTCCTCCTGATGACCGCAGAAAATCCTCTCCCAGAATTCTCTTCGTATCTGAATTACCCAGAGAGAGTTGACCTCGGGCTCGCTTTCGGAGACGCTTGCGTGCCCATTGAAGGATATCCAATCCCACTATTTCCACCCAGTGGCGTGGTTAAGGCCGTGGCCTATGAAGCGTTAAATATCGAAATTCTTGATGACCTAAAAAATTAATCGAGGCCTTAGTGATATTATGTAGTTGGTAAATTAACGGGGCAGATGCTAACTTTAATGCATGAAGAAATTCCTGCTACTCATGCCGTTACCGCTTCTTTTCCTGAGTGGATGTGGAATTAGAATAACCACTGAACTGGAATTCCCAAAATTTAAAGAAGCCTCTTCAGCTCCTGAAGACGAATCCATCGAAAAGTAAGGACCACTTCTCCTTACAAATTTTCAATGGTTATTGCTTAGGTACCAATGAAAAGCCACTACCATCTCGCTGACACAAAGAGGATACCCATTGGAATCCTCTGCCTCCTTTGCATTATCAATTCTTTATCAGCAATTGAGGCTGACCAAAACAAAATCGATTCAAAGCAAGGTCTACTCGCAGCCTACGACTTCACATCGAATTCAGGAAATCTCGTCATGGACCGTTCTGGCGCAAAACCATTGGTTAATCTCTTAATTAATGAACCCCGCAATGTTCTCCGCGCCAATGGCTCAATCAAATTCATCAAGGGCACAGCCGCCCGTTCAATGAACCCCCCTTCAAAAATCATAAATGCATTGAAAGGTTCCAATACGATCAGTGCGGAGGTTTGGTTTAAGCCTTCCAATCTGAAGCAGGACGGTCCCGCTCGTTTATTAACAATATCAGGCGGCACGTCAGACCGTAATTTTACTATTGGTCAAGAGGGCCGGTCCTTGCAGGCCCGGGTCCGCACTACCAGTACCAGCAAAAATGGTCTTCCGGCACTAGAGAGTAATGCATTACTAACCACTAAAGTTACTCATGCTGTCTATTCATTCAATAGAGGACGGGCAAAGCTTTATATTAACGGTCGACTTATTAAAGAACAAAAAATTAGTGGGACATTTGATAATTGGGATAAGAACTACAAAATCTCAATGGGCAACGAAGTGTCTAATAACAGGCCATGGTTAGGGACGATATACTATGCCGCAATATACAATCGTGAACTCAATCCAAATGAAATTACCGCACGGTATGAAGCCGGAAAAGATAAAAGAGGAGTACCAGTCATTGATAAGGTTGCAGAAAATTCCAATCTATTTGAAAGGAAAATCGCCCCGATCCTGGCCAATCATTGCCTCGAGTGTCATGACGCAGCGAACGCGAAGGGAGACCTTGACCTTTCTCGAAAGATCACAGCATTCGCTGATGAGGGAATCATCGCACCAGGCCATTCATCGAAGAGTCTTCTCTGGGAATCAGTGACGAAGAACGAAATGCCAAAGAAGCGCCCACCATTGACTGATAAAGAAAAAAAATCCCTGAAAGATTGGTTAGATGGTGGAGCAAATTGGACACTCAAAAGTATCGATCCTGCCGTTTATGTGCATGAGGAAAAGACCCAACAACATTGGATCCGAAGGCTCACAGTTGAAGAATACATATCAACGGTCAATGCAACTATGGGAGTTGATATATCTAAAGGAGCCCTTGAAATACTGCCCACTGATCTGCGTGCCGATGGGTTTTCGAACACCGCTTATAACCTGAACGTTGACCTAGAACACGTCCTAGCCTATTCGCAGCTCGCCTCAAAAATCGTAGAAAAAATAGACATTAAAAAATTCGCTCAACGCTTCTCCAACAATCAAAGCTTCACTGACAAGAATATGGCCCAGTTCCTCGAGAAGTTGGGCCTCTGGGTCCTGAGAGGCCCTCTTGAGAAAAAAGAAATCGTAATCTATAGAGGCATTACAACTACTGCTGTCGCTAGCGGAGCAAATTATCAGGAAGCAATCGCTCTGGTCCTTGAGGCCATGCTTCAGTCCCCACGTTTCATTTACCGTATTGAGGATAATAATTCCGGTGAAATTGTCAGTGACAATGAACTGGCGGTCCGACTCAGCTACCTCATTTGGGGATCTTCTCCAGACAAGGCTCTCTATGATGAAACCCAAAAAGGTACTCTCAGTGATCCGGAAAAAATAAAATCTCATGTGGACCGTATGCTTAGTGACCCGCGTGCCATTGATCAGTCGGTCCGGTTCGTTAGGCAGTGGCTGAACCTTGATAGCCTTGCGAATCTCCGCCCAGACAAAAAACATTTTCCCGACTGGGAACCTCAATTAGCCAAGGACATGGACTCAGAAACGGTTGCTTTTTTTAAAGAAGTGATCTGGGAAAAGAAGCTCCCAATGTCTCAACTACTGAATGCTCAGTTCACTTACCTTACTCCCAAACTAGCAAAGCACTACGGCATAAGAGAAAAGGATAGCAACGAGTTGGCCCGCTATGATTTGAGTGAAGTCCCCTCCAGAGGCGGGCTCCTCACGCAGGGCAGCACACTCACAATTGGAGGCGATGAAGCTTCAATGGTAACGCGCGGTCTTTTCGTTTTACATGATCTTTTGAGGGGAGTCGTAAAGGATCCACCACCTTGCGTTGATACGACTCCAGTACCTATCAAGCCAGGCCTAAGTCAAAGACTCATCGCGGAAAAACGTATATCCAACAAAAATTGCGGGGGTTGTCACTCAAGATTTGAGCCTCTGGCCTTCGGACTCGAACGCTTTGATGGACTAGGCAGTTATATGAAGAATGACAGCTTAGGTAATTTATTAAGGGAGGATGGAAAAATCCTTATTCCTGGAGAAGCTAAGCCACTGAGCTATAAAAGTTCCGCAGAACTGATGGACTTACTTTCTCAAAGTGACCGTGTAAGTCACAGCTTAACGTGGAAAATAACGCAGTTTGCAATGGGCAGGCCTTTAGGCGCGAAAGATGTGAGCGAGGTTGACAAGATTCACCAAAGAGCAAAAAATAATGGAAGCACCTATCCGAGCATCATTCACGCTATAGCAACTAGTGATCTGATTCATAGCAAGGAAGTACAAGAGAACAAATGAAGAAGAAACTTAACCGACGAGCGCTACTCAAAGGACTCGGCTCTGTTAGTATCGGCTTGCCGCTATTAGAGGAAATGATCACGGTAGATGCCCTCGGAGCAAGCGATGTTAAAATTCCTGTACGCGCATTCAATGTCTTCTTCGGCCTTGGCATTCCCTCTCCACTACAATCAGAAGGATTCAATGACGTGCTCGAACCTCTCAAACCGCTATCAGATAAGTTACTTATTATGCGTAACGTTGATCATGTGCGTTGCGACGTGCGCGGTATAAATGCCCATTTTGATGGAGCCACAGCTTCTTTCACTGCGGAGCCGGCAGGAGGAGAAGCAAAAGCAGGAGGGCCCTCAATTGATCAAGTCATTCGCCATTCAAATTACCCTAACGGCATGCCTAATGGAATGATCTCATCACTCGTTGCCGGCACCTTCTTCAGACGCAGTCGTGTCGGTCGATACCACCACAGCTATAATCTTGATGGAACAGTATCCGCAAGGATGCAGGAAAAGCCTCGGGACTTGTTTGATCGTGTCTTTGGAAGCTTAAGTGACCAGGAAAATAATACCAAGCGCCTCAAGAAGAGTGTCCTTGACTCAGTCCTAGAGCAGTACCGGTTCTTTACCGGATCAAATTCCCCATTGGGGGCATCCTCAAAAGGACGCATTAAGGATCACCTTGACCGTGTACGTGAATTTGAACAGAGGGCCTTTTCCCTAGCTAATAAAAATAAAAAAGGACCACAGGCTCCTCCCCCATCCAATGTGCCTCATGGCGGTCCGGCTGACCCGGGCGGTGAGGGAATCGACATCACGCTAGAGGAACTCCAAACCGAATGGCGTCTCCTCGCGGATCTTTACGCCCTAGCAATCGAAATGGACAGGGCACGTTTCGGGTCAATCACATTCCTGGCAGCAGGTGAACGGATCCGACTCACTGGAGAATATAAATACAACGGTCGAACCCGGTACAGTTTCAATGATTCCTCGGAACATGGAAGGGGAGGCTCAGGAGGATGCAGTCACGAGTGGTGGCATAAGTTTGATGAAAAACGCGACAATAAGCAATTGCGTGTTCATGCGCATATGAAAATGAATGAGCTTGCCTATTTCATGAATCGCCTTGATCGGGTCAAAGAACCCAATGGTAAAAGCTTACTTGAGAATTCCCTACTCACCATATCCACCGAGTCCGGTGACGGCCGTCACAACAATGTCAAAAGAGAATTGTCTGGGGTCTTTCATGCAGTAACCAGCGGCAATGGTAAATTCAAGACAGGACAAATAATGGATGTGAAGGCTCAGGGAATCGACCTCTACAACACAATGCTAGGTGCAATGGGAGCAGATCCTCGACTAGGTCCAAAAGACTATAATCATAGCTCAATTGATAAGATCCTAGTTTAAAAGATTTGCATTAAATTACTGCTTCGCGGCCTTACGTATTGTTTCCAAATTCTGTTGGATTTGCACCGTGTTCTCGGCAGCTATCTTGTCGGCATCAACAAGAGATTTACCTTTTCTCATGGGCCGCTTGTGACCTATCTCGGTCAGCCAAGCGTCACGTTGGACCCGCATACGCTCACGAAGAAACATTAGCAAACGGCCATAGGAATTTGTTTGAGGATCATTAAGAGGTGCCTTCACCGCAAAGAAGTTAATTATCTGTTGAGCCATTAATTCATGCCCCTCTGTTCCGGGGTGGATCCCGTCACGAGAGTACTTGAAGTTCGGATCCTTGGTCCGCTTCTCTGCTAGCTTCTTTTTCATGATGGCATGTAAATTAATTACCCTCCAACCGTCCTCACGCTTAGAGAGTAGCCACTCGGAATAAGCTTTCATAACATCGTCATAATTAAATTTAGGGTTAGACTTATCGTAAACCGGAGGCGTCATAAAAATAATCTTAGCTCCTTGAGCCTCGGCCTTTGCCTTCAGTCGCTGTAATCCGTCCTTGTAACTGTTAAAGCGATCCTCATCGAACGGCTTGTAAATACCGCAGTTAATACCATAGCAGGCAATGATTAGGTCAGGATCTAAAGCCTTCAATGCCCTGTCCAAACGCTCGTGCAGGTCAGGTCGCGGGAAACCGTGCCTAAGGTGCCCAGACTCGGACAAACCAGAGACTGTCTCGCTAGGTATGCCTTGATTTAAAATTTCTAAGCTGAGCTCGGGATGATTCACAGTCAACCACCTCTCGAAAAGCACTACATACTCTCCTCCATAAGTGATACTGTCCCCAAAAAATACCAGCTTCTTAGATTCTTTGAGAATCTCGAAGTTGTCATTTGCTTGAACATTAGAACAGGTTAATGCAAAGGCACTTAACAGTATTCTCAGTAGAGGTTTTTTATATCGAATCTTAATCATCATTTGCAAAGGCTGTTGCCACTAATTATACGCCATTACATTTTTTATGTAAATTTGTAATAGGTTAGCCTATAGACATATGTTAGTTTCACATATTAAACTAAATCATAGACTTACTTAGATAATGAAATTTCGTACCATATGTATTGCATTGCTGATTTTTTGTCTGCCCGAATCAGATGCCAATGACGAAGCAATTCAGTTAGGACTCAGGCAAGTTGATCTTAGTAGTAATCTGAATGGTTGGACACCAGTTACTCAATCTAAACAAATTAGATATGGCGAATGGAAAACAAACGCCCCGATTGATCAGGTCGGCGCTGGAGGAGGATGGGGAAATTGGGGCACCTCTGTCGTATGGGAAGATTATAAAACTGTCGCATCCAATGAATTCGAAAGAGCTTCACTAAATAACGGTGAGAACGGTTTACGCATCCAATCCATTGAACCCTTCGTTCCGAGCAACGCGACTAAGTATTATCAAGAAGAGCTTGGTAGCTTCATTGTTAGTCCGAGAATTGACTTATCAAAAAGTGATCAGGACCATTTATTTTTTCAATACAAAAGTAACACCAAAATGAAATTAGAAGTATGGATTAGTAAGGACCAAGATTCATACTGGGGAATTTGGGAAGAAAATCCGAACCGCTACAGAAATCATATAACTGCTACCTCTACAGGAAACGCGTTCACCCAAATAAAAATAAATCTACATGATCTATTAATAGAAATGGGGCAGCTATTAACTAATAATGATCGCGCTGATGCGGTTATAGAGCCTGAAACTGATGAGGCTTACATTGTGTTTGTTTCTTATGACAATGCTGAGAGGCGATTAGGCTCTAATCCTGAAATGATCGAGATTAAATCAATCTGGACTCCGAGTTATTATGGCGATGATCAACTCCAGCCAACACCCATTGATCCCATTATCAGTTTTAACCATAAATCTAGTAGAGTCACTGTCTCAGGTAGAATCGGAGAAACTTACGAATTACAGACAAGTGCCGATCTTGAGAACTGGAAGACATCTCATTCATTCACCCTCAGAACCTATTCTGAGACTTATTCAATTTCCGATTTTCAGGACAACGCAATGAGAACAATGTTCTTTCGTTTGAAACATAATCCCTGATTCATTATCAAATGAATGACTCACTCTCCATTCATCGTTGCCCGCAGAAATTGTTAGTATAGATTTAATGATGCATCGTTCAATTATCCTAAGTATCATATGCTGCATTTTTGCTGCGATGCCAATATCCTTAGCCGATTCCTATGTACTAGATACGAACGGTAAGCAGCTCTATAAATGGGATGGCACCTACCTCAGAACCACTTCAGGTAAGCAACTCTACAAGTGGGATGGGACTTACATCAGGACCACTTCAGGCAAGCAACTCTACAAATGGGATGGGACCTATCTCAGAACCACTTCAGGTAAGCAACTCTACAAGTGGGATGGGACTTACATCAGGACCACCTCAGGCAAGCAACTCTACAAGTGGGATGGGACTTACATTAGAACCCCTTCAGGCAAGCAACTATTTAAGACTAGAGGGATTATAAGTATTGCTATTCTCATTGCCCTAGTTACCGGCAACCTTTAATTGAAATTAAATTGGTTCTTCGCCAACACTTAAGAAAATAATCCCTTAATTAAGTTCTAACTTATCTGCCCCCAAAAAGGGGTTAACAATTAAATGGGTTTTAAATGAATCCTGCAGATCGCTGGATTAACTTTTAGATTCACATCGGAACCATTCATTTTAGATTCACATCGGAACCATTCAATATCAGAAGGAGTGACATTTATGAAAATAAAAAAGGGTATTACCATTTCGTTAGTACCTTGGTCATTAGCGCTGGGACTCTATTACTCTTTAGCGATCCACATGTACCATAGTCTCGGAGGTTGGCCCGAAAGCATTGGAACAAGAGGATTTTCACCGGCATTGCTCATGCATGATAAAATTCATGGGTTTTATATTTCAACCCTGCTAATTTTTACAATATACGTGGTGCCGGTAATTATCCTGATATGCCTTTTCGTTCCGCGCTGGCGACCCTTGATCATTTATCTCTCATTGCAGATATTGGGGATGCTAGTATTTTTCCTGCAAATGTTTTTCGCCCCTGACGGTTACACCTATTGGTGGTGGGACTAAAACCCTGTACCATTGAGCAATGAAGGAGCTATTTACTCAGGCGGAAAGAGAGGCAATAGTTGCTTTGGTCGTTACTGAACTTAAGGAGCGGAAAAGGACCTTTATTATTGCGGTAACGCCTTGGTCTTTAGCGCTGGGACTCTATTGGTCTTTAGCAATTCACCTGTACCTGAGCCTCGGAGGCTGGCCCGAAATGAGGGGAACGAGGGACTTTTCATCGGCATTGCTCTTGCATGCTAACATTCAGTATAACTATTTGATGTTCCTGTCACTCTTAACACTTTTCGTCTGTCCGGTTATGTTCCTGCTATGTCTATTAATTAAGCGTTTGAAAAAACTAGTCATTTATCCCTCAATGCAAATA
>Ga0163108_10001004_pt1 | contig 20793 bp, 13 predicted proteins | sample Fk1155metaG_FD_109644 | JGI IMG/M metagenome (GOLD analysis project Ga0163108, IMG submission 109644) | Marine microbial communities from the Central Pacific Ocean - Fk160115 155m metaG | ecosystem: Environmental > Aquatic > Marine > Oceanic > Photic zone | place: The Central Pacific Ocean...
CAGGATGAAGTCGGTGGGGGAGGTGATGGCCATTGGCCGAACCTTCAAGGAGTCCCTGCAGAAAGCCCTTCGATCGATGGAGGAGAAACTGTCGGGTCTCGGGATGGGGGTGACGAAGCTCGAGGATCTCTCGATTGACGAGCTGAAGAAAAACATCAGGACTCCACATGGAAGACGGCTGCTGAACGTCTACGAGGGGCTCAGGCGGGGGCTCACCGTGGACGAGATCTATAAGCTCACCGGCATTGACCCGTGGTTCCTCGACAACCTCCTGCAATTATCTGAGAGCGAGGACCGCCTGGCCTCCTGCGAGAGCCTGGATGTGGTAAATGCGGAGACTCTTCTCGAAGCCAAGCAGTTGGGATATTCCGATGCTCAGCTGGCCACCTGCTGGAAGACCGATGAGATGGCCGTTCGCGAGGCTCGCAAGGCGGCTGGGGTTGAGGCCACCTTCAAGCTGGTCGATACCTGCGCGGCAGAATTCGAGGCCTCGACGCCTTATTATTATTCGACCTACGAATCCGAAGATGAGTGCCGGGTGAGTGACAAGCGGAAGGCCATGATCCTGGGAGGCGGACCGAACAGGATTGGGCAGGGGATTGAATTTGATTATTGCTGTGTTCACGCGGCCTTCTCTCTCAAGGAAGACGGGTGGGAGACCATCATGGTCAACTCCAACCCGGAGACGGTTTCAACTGATTACGACACCTCCGACAAGCTCTACTTTGAGCCCCTCACCCTCGAGAATGTCCTGAATATCTACGATAAGGAGCGTCCGGATGGCGTTATTCTTCAGCTTGGCGGCCAGACTCCGCTCAACCTGGCCGAGGGGCTGCAGGAGGCCGGCGTTCCGATCTTCGGGACCTCGCCGGAGGCCATCGCGTTAGCCGAGGATCGAGACCTCTTTCAGAAGCTCCTCACGGAGCTCGATCTGCGCCAGCCGGCCAACGGCATCTCTCTCTCTTACGAGGAGGCTCGCGAGTGCGCCAACAAGATCGGCTATCCAGTCCTTGTGAGGCCTTCCTTTGTCCTGGGAGGCCGGGCGATGGAGATCGTATGGGATGATCGGCAGCTCGAGAAGTACATGAGCTACGCCCTCGATGTGAATCCCGGCTTCCCCATCCTGGTGGATAAATTTCTCGACGAGGCGATCGAGGTCGATGTCGATTCCATCTGCGATGGAGAGCAGGTCGTCATCGGCGGAATCCTCGAGCATATCGAGGAATGCGGCGTTCACTCCGGCGATTCGAGCTGCACCCTTCCTCCCTATTCGCTCAGCGAGCAGGTTCTCCAGGAGATCCGCAAGATAACCAGGAAGCTTGGCAAGGCTCTCAAGGTGCGGGGTCTGATGAATTGCCAGTACGCGGTCAAGGGTGACCAGGTCTATATTATCGAGGTCAACCCCAGGGCCTCACGGACCATTCCCTTCGTATCGAAGACGATCGGGGTTCCCCTGGCCAAGCTGGCCGCCAAGGTTATGGTCGGCCAGAAGCTTTCAGACCTCGGCTTTGAACACGAGGTCCAGATCCGTCATATCGCGGTCAAGAAGTCGGTCTTTCCCTTTGACCGCTTTCCAGGTTCAGACATCATTCTCGGTCCCGAGATGAAGTCTACAGGAGAGGCCATGGGTATTGATGACAGCTTCGGGATGAGCTTCGCCAAGGCCCACATGTCCGCTAACCAGGATCTTCCTCTCGAGGGAATGGTCTTCCTCAGCGTTATTGACCGGGACAAGAAATATATCGCTACGATCGCCCGAGAACTCCAGGAGCTCGGTTTTGAGCTGCTGGCAACCCCGGGGACCAAGAAAGCTCTCGATGTGGCAGGCCTTGAAGATGTCATCGAGCTTCCCAAGATCCAGACGGGAGAGCACCCGAATGTTCTCGATTACATGAACGAAGAGAAGGTCAAGCTGGTGATCAATACTCCCACCGGGCGGGGAGGGAAGCTTGACGAGGCGATCATCAGGGAAAACACCATCTCCATGAACGTTCCTTGTATCACCACCATCGCCGCCGCGCGGGCCGCGGTGGATGGGATTCGGGCCCTCAAGACTTCCGAATACGGGGTGCGTGCGATCCAGGATTACTTCCCGGGCTGACCGCGCCTGTCGCCTGTCTCAGGGATTTTTTTTCTTCTGGATCCACAGCAGTTCACCATCACTTGCCTTGATCGAGAGGCTCGTGACCAGCGGCTTCCCCGGGGCCGGCTTCCATTTTCCGGTTTTCTTGTCCATCCACTGGACTCCTGAGACCGGAGCCTTGAAGGTCAACTCGGCCTTCTTTTCCTCTCCGACATGGCTGTTCACCACGAGGAGGTAGTCCTCTTTGTTCTCGTCCTGGAAGTGACCGATGACCAGGTAGCCGCCGGTAGCGGAGAACCAGAGCTCATCGGGGATCTTTTTGCCAATGTATTGGGGGTATGGCTCGGTGTAGTAGGTTGCGACCGAGGTTGATTTCAGCAGAGTGGGACCCATGGCCCGCATGTCTTTACCAAACTGGCCAATCGTTTCACCCCAGGGCGTTATGGTTGGCACGATCTTCCCGTCCTTCAGAACAGGCCCCTTGTCATTTTTCTCATGACCGACATGCCAGGGAACCCAGAAGTGGAAGGCCTGCACGCCGTAGGCGAGGCTGACATACATGGTCTGCAGTAGCTGGGGCGGAGAGACTCCCGTCCCGACGCAGCGCATAACCGGGATGCCGTGCTTCTTCGCCACATCGCGGAACAGGTGCAGGTAGAAGTGGTAGCGGTCGGGTTTTCTCTTGCCGTCCCAATGATAGTGATAGAAATCGAGGATCATCGGTTTCACCACATCGGCGAACAATCCGTACTCATTCCACAGTGCGCGGTTGATGAAGATGGCCGGGTGGTTCGGGTCTCTCTCTTCAAAGAGCTGCACCCAGCGCGCCCAGGTCTGGAAGGCGCTGCTTCTGCGGCGGTCGGATATGAAATAGCCGAAGACAGCCGGGTCATCCTTGAGGTTGAGATCCTCGATCTCTTTCAGCAGGCTTCCCAGGTCTCCATTGCGCGCGCCGACGCGTACGTAGAGTCCGTTCCTGCGGCAGACATCGAGCACATCGGTGGCCGCCTCGACGCAGTTGATCCCCTTTTCGACAAGGAATTTTGCCATGGTCTCCCGATGTTCCTCGGCAGTCGGCCAGTCGACAGATGTGACAAGCATGATCTCCGGCGGACGGTAGCGGACCTTGACTGGAACCTCCTTTTTGGGCTCCTCGGTTTTTTCCTCGGCATGGATGGTTCCGGCTGTGATCGACAGCAGGAGAAGGATCGCGCTCAGGCGGGATGGAGAAACACGCATCGTGACAGCCTCCGTTTGCGGGTAGGTAAGCATGAGAGAACCATCATAGGCGAAATGTCAGGTGCTGGGTACCGCCGAAGGACCAAAGAAAAGCCGGCCCGGAAGAAATTCTTCCGGGCCGGCTTGTTGTTTTGGTAGCGGGGACAGGATTCGAACCTGCGACCTCCGGGTTATGAGCCCGACGAGCTACCAGACTGCTCTACCCCGCGACATTGCATTTAAAATTACTTTCGAGAGGCTAGTGAATAATCGCTGGAGGGGGTAAAAGTCAAAAACTTTATCAAGCTAATCTGCCCGGTCGTGCAAGATGCGGGTCTCTTTCGTACAATGCGAACGGGATAAGGTTGGTTCAAACAGGAAGATTTCATATGCATTCTGGGCATTTATTCGGAGCTTTGTTGCTGGCGGTCGTCCTCCTGGCGGCCCTGGCCTGCGCGCCGGAGGCTCCGGGCGAGGTTGCCAGGGAAGACCTCCCAGCCGCCGCCAGCCCGGAAGAGAGCCGTCCTGCGAACCCGCCGGCGCTTGTCGCGGAGGGGCAGCTCGAGGTCGCGCAGGAGGCTGCCGTGGCGGTTGTTGAAGATGTTCCGGCGGTGAAAGAGCCCGCGCTTGAAAGACCGCCCGCGTCCGGACAGGAAGCGGCCCGGGAAGAGCCAGGGGCTCCTCAGGAGAAGCCGAGCGCTGCAGACCTCGAGGCCCGGGCGGCGGATGAAAAAGCTAACGCTGCCGTGGTCATCGACAAGGAAAACGCCGAGGTGCGAATACCTTGCCGGTTTGTAAACCCGACGCGCCAGATCGAGGTCTTTGCCTGCCACAATCTCGGCCCTACCCATGAGACGGTGGTTGAGTTTGATGCGACCGGAGGCAGGATCCTCCAGGCTCTCCAGGAGATCGGCTGTCGGTCGACGGCCTATTGGAACGGGACAATGCCGGGAGACTTTCTTCGCAACCAGGGAGACCGGCTGCTTGTGCTGGTGCGCTGGAGTCACAAGGGGAAGAAATTTGAGCTGCCGGCAGAGGCCATGCTGACCGATGGGGATACGGGTTTCCCCTCCTTTATCCGCGGCTTTTCCTTCAGCGCGGGCCCTGTAGAGGGCGCTCGCGGGATGGGTGTCTCGCGGGTCGCCGAGATCACCCTGGGCGCGACGCAGCGGGAGCGCGCAGTTTTCAGCCTGCTGTCCCATCCAACAACCTTGAATGGGCAGAGAGGAGCGGAGGGGCTTGCTCCCTGTCGAGCTCTGCAGCCATGGAGCTTCGCCCCGCTGGTAAATACCGACCAGGTGGTCGATCTTCCGGAGCTCGTAGAGTCCCGGGTCGCGGCGGAAATCATTTTCCGGCGGGTGAAATCGGAGTCCGAGCTCCTTCGGTATACGGACTCGATCGCTGCCGGAAGAGGCCTTGGCGCCCGGGCGGAGCTCTACAAAGATCTCGAGCCCATCGCCCTCACGATCGACTCGCTCAAGAAATCTTACGAAGAGATCCTGGTCGGCATCGCCGGCCTGATTTCCCTCGATATCACCCAACTGCCCGAAGAGAGCCGGCAGGAACTGTCGGCCAGGGGCGGCATGCTCCGGGCCCTGGGAGGCTGGTACTGTTCGCGGATCCAGCATGAGTATTTTCGGCTCTACCTGGCGCAGGAGAAGTACAGGCTCGCCTGGCTCCGCGGGCAGAAACCCGCGGAGGATAAGGATGGAACCTATGCCGGGATTCTCAAGCTCGCCGAGCTGAGGGTAGAGAGTGGTCTTCGCTACGAGGTAGATATAGCTGAACAGGAGGCCCGGCTGGCGGCGAGTCGACTTGCCGGCGCGGCGATCGCGCAGGAGTCCAGCCTGCTCGAATTGGACCGGTCTCAGCGCCTGGTCGGTTACCAGCTGAACGATATGGAGCGCAGGAAGGCCGGACTCGATCCATCAGAGGATGCCTACCTGTTGAAATTGCTGGGCGAAGAGCTGAGGCGTGTTACCACGGCCTTCACCGTCCTTGCAGCGCGGGTCGAGCTTGGCAAGGGCTTCCTGGAGGAGATCAGGTCGCGTAAGGATGGAACCTGGCAGGCGGCTTCCGTTTGTGTCCAGTTGAGGCGGGATCTTGCCTTTGAGACTCTCTATCACTCGACCCTGGCCACGCGGTTGATCTCCATCGACGAGAACATTCGCTGGGAAGAGGGGGATTCTGACGATGGGGAAGACGGGGTAACGGAGAAGGAGAAGGCGGCTGCCGTGAAGCTCGCCGGCCTGCGCAAGGAAAGGAAATCGCTGGAGGCGACAGCCGACAAGGCGAAGGCTGACCTCGACAAGCTGTTGGCCAGGGTCACGGAGACCTGCAAGTAGCAACTGTCCTCCGGTTGGAGCCTCAGTTCTCCCTGCGAACCAGCACGCTGCGGCTGGATTCAATTCCATCCGAGGACTTGGCGTAGACTCGGATGAAATTGAGTCCTTCGCGGAGCTGGATCCGGGTCTTGAATGCCAGCTCCTTCTTTCCCCTGGAGCGGTCGAAGAAGATCTTGTCGGCGCTCTGGGAACGGTCGGCGAGGGAAAGATTGGTGGCCCAGGCGCTGAATTCATTGGAAGAGGAACGCACCGTCGCATGTAGTTCCGCCTCCCGGTCGCCGATGACCAGCGAGGGCTTTTTCGTTTTGCCGTCCATCACAGCCAGCTCGATTTCCGGTGCGGCGACCACCAGTCCATTGGCAAAATCTTTGCCGCTTTCGCCGGGTTCGGAGATCGAAACGGTCTTTCGAAGAGCCTCGGAAGAATAGGAATCAAAGACGGTCAGTTCGAAGGTGTAGTCTTCTTCCTTGTTCTTGGCATCTTCGGCGGGCTTCGTGTCAAACTCGAAAAGAACCTCGGTAGATTTCCCCGGATCGAGCTCAAGGAACTCGACGCGGCCTTTTTTCAGGAAGATTCGCGCGCCTGATTTGTTTCGCAGGACAGCGATTCCCTTGTGGACGCGTCCCTTTCCCTTGTTGCTGATTTTGATCCTGAGGCGGGCCTCGGCGCTCTCCTCCAGGCGTTCCAGGCTCTTCCCGGAGTTGTCCTCCAGGGATGTCGTGAAAGAGAAGGAGGGCTTTTCACGGCCTTTTATAATGATCCTGTCGGAGGAGGTGGCGAGAACCTTATCCTCGCTGGTAGAGAGGTCGAGTGAGAAGAGGCTGTCCTGGCTGCGGGGGAAATAGGGAAGCCTGACCTTGACCTGTCGCGAGATCTTCTTTCCCGGCTCGATCTTGCCAAAGAGAAACTCTTTCTCCCTGAACATACCTGAATCAGAGCGACTGACGCCCTTCAGCCTGTACACAGGAGATTTCCCCCGGTTCTCGGCTGTGGCTGTTACCACGAGCATGTTGACGGCTACGGGGTCTTCTTTGTCCGAGGATTCTTCGCTGGTGAACTCGTGGCTGATTTCCAGCCCAAGGCTCTTCTTGTCCGGGGCGGGGTTGCCAGGGGGGGGCACGCTCCAGTCGATATCCAGCCGAGAGAGTTTTTCGACGATTTCTCCGTAAAACACGGCGGAGAGATTTTCGAACGAGGCTTTCTTTTCTTTGAGGACGGCCGCCGGATCGAAGGGCTTGTTTGAAGATTCGAGGATCTTGAGGGCCATTTTAACCAGGGGATCTTTTTCCGGATGGAGTTCGCCTGAGATAAAGCGCTCCTTCTCGGTGGCGTTTTCGTCTTCGTCCGGATTCCGGGCCAGGTATTTGAGCGAGAAACTGGGCTCTTCCTCTATCTTGTATTTTGATACGAGGTGAGCATCGTAGTCTCTCTCCGTCACGATGCTGTCGTTGGGGAAGAGGTCCAGGAGATCCTTGCGGAGAGTTGCCGACTGGGCCAGCACGTCCGGAACGACCCCGGTCTCCTGGATAGAGATCTTCCCCGGGAGCAGGTATTCGCTGACGGTGATTTTGAGCTGGGCTCCGTTAGGCAGAGCCTGCAATTGCTGGACCGAGCCTTTGCCGAAGGTCCTGGTCCCGATGACGATGGCGCGGTTGTTCTTCTGCAGGGCGCCGATGACGATCTCGGCCGCCGAGGCCGAGGCCTCGTCCGCGAGCAGGATCAGCGGATAGCGTGTCTCTGTTCCCGCGGCCTTCGCGCTCCGATAGTCGGGCTCCTGCCTCTTGTAGGCGGTGCCGACGATCTCTCCTTTTTTGAGGAAGGTGTCGGCCATGGAGATCGCCTGGCTCAGCAGACCTCCGGAGTTGTTCCTCAGGTCGAGGATCAGGCCAGCCAGCGGTTTACCGTCGTTGGATTCTCTCAGCTGGTTGAGGTTGCGGCGAAGGCTCTTGTAGGTGTTTCGGTCAAAGTTGGTGGCATGGACGTAGCCGACGCCTCCGCTCCAAGGCCCCGCGCCCTCAGCGTTCCAGTCCTTGATCAGCTTGGACTCTACGCTCTTGATCTCGACCCGGTCTCTCTTGACCTTGATGGGGATTGTCAGGATCTCTTTGTTGTCCTTGCCTCCCTTGCGCTTGACGGTGAGGGTGATCTCGGTATTACGCTTGCCGCGGATCTTCTCGACAGCCTCCTGGACGGTCATGTTAACGGTCGACTCCTCGTTGATCTTCGAGAGGATATCATCTCTTTTGAAGCCGGCCTTCTGCGCAGGGGTTCCCTTCAACACCTGCTTGACCTGGAGCCTGCCGGTGTCATTGGTCCCCACGAGCATTCCTACTCCGAAAATTTCGCCCTTGATCTGCACCTCGAAATCTTCGAAACGCCGAGGAGTGAAAACCAGGGTGTGAGGGTCGATCCCCGAGAGGTAGCCATTGGCGGCCGCGTAACGTATGTCGTTGAGAGAATCTTTGCCGCTGTAGTAGGCGGAAAGAAAGGTGAAGACCTTTTCGATGAGCTCAACTCCATCGTCGCGTGTCATGCCGTCCTTGAGGGTGAAGACGGAGGTCTTGTCCCCGATGTGAACGGGGATGTAGGGGTTGGCAGGGTCCGAGTCTTCGATGTAGATTTCGTCGGCGGCGAATTCGATCGCCGTGAAGGCCTTCCGCAGAAGGGGCTGGGGGTCTACGCGGCCCAGATCGATGTAGCTTTCCTTGAGCCTGCGATCAATCGCCCTGAACAGGAGTGGAAAATCGGCCTCCTCGATGGCCTGTCCCTGTTTAGCTGTCAGGGAGATCGCCGTTGTAAAGGTGATGGACAGGATGGCCATGGCGGCGCATACGAAAAAGAAGCCGCGCAGCATGGGGTATGCTCCCTTCGTCTGTTCAGTTGCTTCGGCCTCGGGATCGGGTCGATAGTAGTGATCCGCGGAATGGTCGCGGGGCGAATGATCTCTATTCATGGAGTCGCTGATCCTCTGGTTCAACTGGGCGCCGGCTGCGTGGGCGCCGGTTCGTCATGAGACTACCACTTCCAGCCGGGATCGGCAATTCCGCCGGGTTCGATCATCAGGAAGGAAGGAGGGCGGCCTTGTCCCTCAGTTCCGAGAGACTCTTCATGACATCGCTGAGATCGGTCTCAGACGGTGTCCCGAAGGCATCGTGGAGTCGGCGATAGAGGTGGTAGAGCTCGTCGTAGACCTCCTGGCTCGGCTTGATGGGCTCAAAGGTTTCCTCCTTGATCGCTGTCATGGCAATCTGGGCCGCCTCAACCGTATCGTAGCCTCCGGACTCGGGCCCGGCGGCGACCGCCGCGAAGATGGCGGCTCCCAGGGCGCAGGTCTGTTCCGCCGCCGAGAGCTTCAGGGGTATACCCAGCACGTCCGCGTAGATTTGCAGCAGGAGAGGGTTTTTCTCGGCGATGCCGCCGCAGAGAACAATCTCATCGACTGAGACTCCGCTTGAGCGGATCTGTTCAACGATGATCCTGGCCCCGAAGGCCGTAGCCTCCAGCAGCGCCCGGTAGACCTCGAAGGGGCGGGTCTGGAGCGTCTGGCCGAGCAGCAGGCCGGTGAGCCTTGGATTTGCGAGAATGCTCCTGTTCCCGTTGTTCCAGTCGAGCGCCAGGAGCCCTGTTTGACCGGGGCGAAGCGTTTCCGCCTGCCGCGTGAGCTCCTCGTGGCCAACGCCAGCCGGAGCGGTAAATTCACGAACGAACCAGCCGAAGATGTCGCCGAGAGCTGACTGCCCGGCTTCGAGTCCCCAGGAACCGGGGATGATGGAGTCTCTTACGATTCCGCAGAGGCCGGAGATGGATGGCGGCGGGCCGGAGTCGGCTGGATGAACGACCATGTCACAGCCGCTCGTACCCATGATCTTGGTCAGTCTGCCCTTACGGATTCCGGCGCCAACGGCTCCCACATGAGCATCGATGGCGGCGATAGAAACCGGGATTCCCGCCGCGAGCCCCAGTTTTTCCGCCCAGGCGGAGCAGAGTCCGCCGCCCCGGCTTCCAGCGGCTTGCGGCGGGCTGGGGGGACGGGATGCGAACCAGTCGCTGAGCAGCGGATCGAGCTCCTCCAGGAATTCAGCGGACGGGGGACCCTCGCTGTCGTGGTAGAAACCCTTGTGTCCGGCGGCGCAGACGTTTCTCGTGAGCCGCTCGGGCGTGCCGCATCCTGTCAGCGTTCCGCAGAGGAAGTCGCCCAGCTCGACCCAGTCGGCCGCGGCGGCGGCGGCGGCGGGAGCGGTTCTGAGGAATCGCAGCAGCTTTGCGATGGACCATTCGCTGGAGTAGGTTCCACCGCAGCGATCGAGATGCTGGGGCAGCCGCTTCGCCGCGAGCCGGGTGATCTCGTCCGCCTCTTCGTGGGCAGTGTGGTCTTTCCAGAGCCAGGCCATCGCCGCCAGGTCATCCTGGAATTCCGGCCGCTGCGCGATCGGCCGCATGTTCTCGTCGACGGGAATGGGCGTGCTCGCGGTGGCGCCGATGCCGATGCCGATGATGGCATCTTTCGCGGACGGCCCCCTGGACTCAGCCAGGAGCTCGAGAGCTTCGCGAGTCGAAGAGATGAGAGCCTCTTCATAGTCAAGGGGGGCCTGGCGGGCCAGCAGGGGGTCGGCGGGATCCGTCAGGATACCGTCCTGTCCGCTGCTGTAGGGGGCCACGCCGCTTGCGATTTCAGCCCCGCTGCTGGCATCGACGATGAGAGCGCGGGCAGTGTTGGTGCCGTAATCAAGGCCAAGGCAGAACCTCGAGTTCTCCATGGAACAATCCTTAACTTGAGTTTCGTTGGGTTGGCAGAATAAGATAGCATTCCGTTTGTCTGAGAGACATTTGATTATCCACGGGGCTGCCCAGACCGGTTCGACGCATGAGTGACGAAGAAAAGAAAGAAGACGAGGAAGAAACCCGCGCGGATGAAGAAGGCGATGTCAATCGCCGCAGCTTCTTTACAGAGGGCTTCCGACATATGCTCAAGCCCCTGGCGGATGTTGTCGAGTCCCGCATGGAGAAGGTGGGACTGCCCGATTTCGACGAGTACGAGCGCGGCAAGGGCGACTACCATTCGCCGAGTCCCGACGAGGCCCAGTTCGCGCCCCTGCCCGACAGGCCGGTGTTGCGTCCCCCAGGCGCTCTTGATGAAGAGCAATTTCTTCAGACCTGCATGGTGAGCGGGCAGTGCGTGAGCGCCTGTCCTGTGGCCGCGATCAAGGTGACCATGGATCCCGACCCGATGAAGGAAGGCCGGCCCTTCATCGACCCCCAGAGCCAGGCCTGTGTTGTCTGCGATGATCTCTCCTGTATGAAGGTCTGTCCAAGCTCGGCGCTCGTGTCGATAGCCCGTGAAGATATTCGGATGGGCCTGGCCGAGGTGGACGAAGCCTTTTGCGTTCGGACCCAGGGAGAGGATTGCCAGATCTGCGTCGATAAGTGTCCTTTGGGAGAAAGCGCGATCACGATCTCCTATTTTGGCGGACCGGTCGAGGTCCTGGACCCCGGCTGTACCGGCTGCGGTGTCTGCGAGATGTACTGTCCGACCGAGCCGAAGGCCATCGTTGTCAGGCCCCTCTCGGAAAGTGTAACCCCGGAGGATTCTCCGGATGATGGACCGAGCCCATCGGACGAGGGCACCTACCTTCCGATGGACTGATGTCAACCCTCCGCGGTTTGCTTCTCGCTGCTGTTGTCCTTTGGCCTTCTGCCGTAGAAGGCGAGACCTCCTACGATGGCGGCGCCTGCGAGGAAGGCCAGGATGGTTACTCCTGCCGTACTGCCGCCTTCGGCGGGCCAGGCCGGGCCGCCTGATCCGGCCTCTCGAAAGGGCCAGAGATTCCACAGGGAGCCGGTCATCAGGCCGGCGAGGAACGCCATGGTGGGGGACCGGTAGCGTCTGAGGAGCAGGTTGATCAGCCGGGCAAAGAGGACGAGTCCGACCGTGCAGCCAGCCGCGAAGACGATCAGGAGAAGGTAGTCGCGCTGGTTGATGATTCCGAGGACATCATGGTAGACACCCAGCAAGAGGAGGATGAAAGAACCGCTGATGCCAGGCAGCAGCATAGCTGAACTCGCGGCGCAGCCGCAGATAGCGAGCCTGGCGTAGTTGAAGAGGCCGTGAGGCATCGCGGTTTCCTGGGGAGGGTGCCCCTGCGCGAACCCGGCGGCATAGATGGAGATGCAGATGGTCAGGGCCGTCGCGGCAACGCCACAGGCCAGCTCAACCATCGACTTTCGTTCCATCAGCCTCAGGGGAAAAATGATAGAGGCTCCTACGAGGCCAAAGAAAAACCCATTGGTTGGATCCGGGTGGTCCTTGATGAGGTATTCGATCAGGTGGCTACAGGCCAGGATGGAGAGGAGCGCGCCGCCAAACAACTGGGCCAGGAAGCCCAGGTCGTGTCTGTCCCACAAGGCTCCCAGGCGAGTCTTTCGTTCCGCGCCCCAGGGGAGCCCCGCGGCTTCTCTCAGGGAGGAGGGGGAGAAACTGTGCAGCGCCTTGATCAGGCGTTCGTAGATTCCGAATATGACCGCCATTGTCCCGCCGCTGACTCCGGGGATGATCATGGCAAGTCCGAGGACTGCGCCTTTGATGATGTTAAAGATGGCGTTGAGCAAGGCTGGTCTCTTGTGTGAAGACTGCCGTAAAACGGGCGGACCTGTATGATATCAGAACGCGTTTTCCCGGGTCTGGCCGGCCCCGGATTCCTCACGGATTTCTTCTCCTGCCTTTCCGCTTGCGAGCTCACACATTTCCAGGAAGAGCTTATGGATACGGAGATCGTCGGTCAGCTCGGGATGGAACGTCGCTAGGAGTATTCGACCGTTTCGAATAAGCACCGGGTGGCCTTCGTGGAGACCGAGAATCTCACAATCGAGATTTTCGGTCCCAGCTTCGATGATAGGAGCGCGGATAAAGACTCCGTGAAAGGGTGTTTCGAAAGACGCCAGGAAAAGCTCGGCGTTGAAGCTGTCAACCTGGCGTCCATAGGCGTTTCTGCGTACCTCGATGTCCACTACCTGCAGCCGCTCAGGCCGCTCAGTTCCCTTTCCCAGCAGGATGGCTCCCGCGCAGGTCCCGAAGATCGGCAGGCCGTTTCGGCCGGCAGACCGGAGCGCATCGAAGAGCCCGCAACGGCTGGCGAGATTCTCCATCGTTGTGCTTTCGCCGCCGGGGATGACCAACCCATGGATATCCTCGAGGTCCTCCGGCTTCCGGACTTTCCGGGTCTCCACTCCGCAGCGTTGGAGGCTGGCGATGTGAAGCGGGAAGGATCCCTGCAGGGCTAGCACGCCGATGGTTGGCTTGCCGGCCCGCGGCAGATCAGGAAAGCGCCTGGCGTTTACCATCCGCGGCTTTGAAGAAGTTTTTCTTCAGGGATTTCAGCGGTGTCTTCGCCTCTCATGGCGACATCTACATTCTGGCAGATCCGCACGAGCTCGGCGGGATTGTCAAAATGGGTGACCGCTTCGACGATCGCCCTGGCGACGGCACTCTGCTTCTCCGGGTCGGGGCTTGACTTGAATATTCCCGAGCCGACAAAGACGGCCTCAGCGCCAAGGCGCATCATCATGGCCGCATCCGCGGGGGTCGCGATCCCTCCTGCCGCGAAGTTCGGAACGGGAAGCCGTCCGTCCTTCGCTACCCGCTTTACAAGATCCCTGGGGGCGTTGAGTTTTTCCGCGCAGGTCGCGAGGTCCCATTCGCCCAGTCCGGCCAGCTCTTTGATCTGGGAGTTGATGAGTTTCATGTGCCGCACGGCATGGATGATGTCGCCGGTTCCCGCCTCACCCTTGGTTCGGATCAGCGCGGCGCCCTCGGAGATTCGGCGCAGCGCCTCGCCGAGGTTCCTGGCTCCACAGACGAAGGGCGCCTTGAAGGGGCTCTTGTCGATATGGGCATCTTCGTCCGCCGGGGTGAGAACCTCGCTCTCATCGATGAAGTCAACGCTCAGGGCTTCCAGAATCTCGGCCTCCATAAAGTGGCCGATTCTCGATTTAGCCATCACAGGGATCGAGGCGCACTCCTGGATCTCCTGGATCTTGGAAACGGGGGACATCCTGGCGATTCCGCCATCTTTTCGAATATCGGAGGGAACCCGCTCAAGCGCCATGACCGCCACCGCGCCGGCCGCCTCTGCGATCCGGGCCTGTTCGGCGTTGGTCACATCCATGATCACTCCGCCAACCAGCATTTTCGCCAGCCCGACTTTTTCTTCCCAATTGTTTTCGCCTTCAACAGCGATATTGTTCTCTTCGTTCATTAATGGACCTCAATAGCCAAAAAACGGCTGGAAAAATAGTAATGCCCTTCTCATTTCCTCAGACTGTGGTGATTGTGGGTATTCCACAGTCAATTTGCAACTAGGATTCCATCAGCCCTGCGGAGGTGAATTCAGCAGGCAATGGCCCCTGGAGTAGAGACTGTATTTTCCATCTCTGACGAAGCCAGCCAGTGTGATGCCGATCGCGCGGGCCATATTGATCGAGAGGCTCGAAACTCCCGAGACCGAGACGATGGCCGGGATTCCGGCGCGATAGGCTTTCTGGACGATCTCGAAGCTCACTCGCCCGCTCACCTGCAGGACACATCTGTTCAGCGGAAGGAGCTCTTCGAGCAGGGCGGCCCCTATTGTTTTGTCTACGGCGTTGTGACGACCGATGTCCTCGCGAAGGAAGAGGAGCTCTCCCTCCGGATCGAATATTCCAGCGGCGTGCAGGGCTCCGGTGCGCTGGAACAATTCCTGGAGCGGTTCCATTCGCTCCGGGAGCAGTCCGATGAGCTCGGGTGAAAGCCAGGGTTCCGGGGCAGGCTCCCGCGCCGGCGGAGGCGTGAGCGCCATGGCCTCACTGACACTTCGCTTTCCGCATACGCCGCAGCTTGACATGGACGAACCCTGGCGGGAGGGGGGCGTGATGGTTCTGTTCGGATCTGAATGCAGCAGGTCGGCCGTATTCAGCAGAGCATCGTCCGCCCGGAGATCTGTCGCGGTCTCGCCTTCAGCCAGCGCATCTTCTCCATGCAGCGACAAAGCGCCGATATCCGCGCGTGAGTCGATTACGCCTTCGGCGTAGAGCAATCCGACTGCCAGGTCTTCATCATCTCCGGGGGTCCGCATCAGGGTCGAGAAGGCCTCCGAGTTGACCCGTATTTCGAGGGGTTCTTCGACCACGACCTGGTCGGTCTCGGGGTCGATGAACGTCCCGTCAAACCGATGGACCTCGGATTTTACCGCGCCGTCGCAGTGGGTCCTGGATGAAATTGGGTCGTTGCTCGTGCTCATGGCAGTCTTGGTTTTACTGGGGTGTTCTTTACAGGATGAGTGGGCGTGGGGGCCGCATCCAGTGGAACCCTGAGAGTCCCGAGAGATGGGTCATTCCCGTTTCAGCTCTCTTCCCATGAGATCCGCAACGGCCGAAGCGGGGGTCTTGCCTTCAAAGAGAACGCGGTAGACTTCGGTCGTGATCGGCAGCTCGACATTGATTTTCTGTGAGAGTTGATGCATCGAGCGGGTCGTCTCGACTCCCTCCGCTACCTTTTCACTCGAGGCGAGGATTTCATCGAGCGATTCGCCCTCTCCTATGCGCCTGCCGACGGTGTGGTTGCGTGAGTGCTGGCTGGTGCAGGTGGCTACCAGGTCGCCGATTCCGGAGAGGCCTGCGAAGGTCTCCCTGCTGCACTCGAGGGACGCCCCCAGGCGAGTCACCTCGCTGGCTCCTCTGCAGACCAGGGCTGCCCTGGCATTGTCTCCGTAGCCCAGCCCGTCTGAGATCCCCGCAGCTAGCGCGATCACGTTTTTCGATGCTCCAGCCACCTCGACTCCCCTGATATCGGGACTGGTGTATACCCGGAAGCTCCTGGAGCTGATGATCTGCTGGATCTTCGAGCAGAGCATCTCGTCTCCGCAGCCGACCACCACGGTTGTGGGCAGACCCAGCGAGACCTCCTCGGCATGGCTAGGCCCGCTCAGAACGGAGACCCTGGATTCGGGGAAAAACGATGAGATAATTGCCGAGGGTAGCTCCAGGGTTTCGCGCTCGAAGCCTTTTGAGCAGGAGATGTAGATACCCGCCTCGGGAAGCCCCTCGCGGATTTCCTCTAAGGCGGCTCGCAGGAATTGAGTTGGAACCACCGAGAATACGGTCTCCACTCCCGCCGCCAGCTCGGTAATGTCTGAGCCGAAGAGGATCCCCTCGGGGATGGTGACTCCCGCCAGGTACTTCCTGTTTTCACGGGAGCTCTCGATTTCATCACAGTAGGCCGCATCGTGTCCCCAGACCCTGACATCGTGTCCGTTGGAATTCAGGACGATCGAGATGGCTGTCCCCCAGCCGCCGTTTCCCAGCACGAGGATGGGGGGGTGGGTCGTTTCTGTCATGGCTGGCCGTCTTTCTCACCGCTGTTTTTTTCCGCGGCAGGACCGTCACCCGTCTTCTTTTTAAAGGTGAGCTCTTCGCCCCGCAGGATACGGGAGATGTTCTTACGATGTCGAATGAAGATCAGGCAGGCAACTGCTATGGAAAATACGAGGCGGGGGGAGAAGGGGGTGGGTGGGTCAAGGAAGCAGGTTCCCAGCGGGAGGGTGATCCCCGCTGTCAGGGAGGCGATGGAGACTGTCCTGGTGGAGAGGTACAGGATGATCCAGGCAAGCCCCGCCGCCAGGGCCGCCGGCAGCGCCACAGTCGCTATGACACCAAAGGTCGTGGCGACTCCCTTGCCGCCTTTGAATCTAAGGAAGACGGGAAAGTTGTGTCCAAGGATCGAGGCGGTTCCTGCGAGAATAGGTATCGTATCCTGCCCGGAGGATTCGGCGCCGAGAAGCTTACCAACGATGAGGACGGGGGCTATTCCCTTGGAAAAATCGAGCAGGAAGGCCGCGAAGGCCCATCTCTTTCCGAGCGCGCGGCCCAGGTTGGTCGCCCCTATATTACCGCTTCCCTGATCGCGGATGTCGATGCCGTGGGCCTTTCCAATCAGCAGGCCAAAGGGGATGCTGCCAAGCAGGTAGGCTCCAGCTATCAGCAGGGAGCGGGAGGCGTCCAGGTTGTGGAAGAAATCGTTCATTTGTTCTGTGGTGTCGTTTTCCGTATAGATTCAAACGATGCCAGCGCATTATATTCCGGCTTACGCGATTATCCAGCGGCGGCGGGGTGATGCCCCGGTCTTTCATCCGTTTCCGGCCCCTGATAGCATAAGCGTATGCCAGAAGACGCAGTGATTGAATTGATCAACTCTGAGCCGGAACTCTCACGGCTTTCTTCCATTATCGAGGAGATGGGATCGGTAGCCATCGCCTATTCGGGAGGGGTCGACAGCGCCTTTCTGCTGAAGGTCGCCACTGCGGTTCTTGGTGAAGACGCGCATGGGGTGTTGGCCGTGTCCGAGAGCCTTGATCGAAACGAGCTCGATGCGGCCCGGGAACTGGCTTGCCAGCAGGGTTTTTCCCTCTCGGTAATAGAGACGCATGAGTATGAGAATCCTCTCTACAGGCGCAATGGGCCGGACAGGTGCTACCACTGCAAGACGGAATTATTCAACGAGGTGCGCGGCTTTGCCGCTCGGGAGGGGATTCCCTGGGTGCTCGATGGGAGCCATGCCGGGGATGTGGGCGACTATCGACCTGGAATGAAGGCTCGCAATGAGCAGGGTGTTCGCAGTCCGCTGATGGAAGCAGGGCTCGTTAAGGATGACATCAGGGTCTTCTCCCGGCTCCTTGGTTTGCCGACGTGGGATAAGCCAGCCGCGCCCTGTCTCTCCTCGCGGATTCCCTATGGCGCCGAGGTTACCAGGGAGAAATTACGCCAGGTCGAGGCGCTTGAGGAATTACTTTCGGCGCTGGGATTTGAGATTCGGCGAGTGCGGCATTATGGAGATATTGCGAGGATCGAGGTTCCCCTGGGGCGCATCGAAGAGCTCAGGGAGGCCTCGGTGTTTACGCGGGTTGAGTCCGAAGGCGGGAAGCTGGGCTTTCGTTCGGTTACGGTTGACCCTGATGGCTACCGCTCGGGCAATCTCAACAGGGCGCTGGAGGAGGGCGGAGCGGATGTCGGCTTTACCGATGTCGTGACCCTTGAGCCATCAAGGCGAAGGGAAGAAGATGGAGCCTTCAGTTGAAAGGAAGGAAGCTTCGTTTGTTTTTGCTTCGGCCCTGGTGCGGGTGTTAAAGTCTCGCTCCGAAACAGACCTGTAAGTCAAACGCGGGGTTCCGGACCCGCTGTCAGGGGTGAACGGGCATGATTATCACTATTGACGGACCTGCTGGGGCGGGCAAGAGCACTGTGGCCAGGATTGTCGCGAGACGTCTGGGGTTGCCTTATCTGAACTCAGGCTTCATCTACAGGGCGGTTACCTTGCTGGTCCTGGAGCGGGCGGCCGCTGAAGGCTGCGCGATCGAGGAGATGTTTGAGCGGCGGGACGATATTCTCGAGATGATAGGAGATCTCGAGCTTACCTTCAGGGATGAGGCTCCGTCCGGGGAGGGGGATAGCGGCAGGACTCTTGTTTTCATCGGAGAGCGAGAGATCTCCGGCAGCCTGAAGAGTTCGGAGGTGACCTCCAATATCTGGCGAGTTGCGGATGATGGCGAATATCGCGGCGGCCTGCTTGGTTTGCAGCGAAGTTGTGCCCGGGAGACGGGGGTTGTGGCGGAGGGCAGGGACATGGGAAGCGTCGTTTTTCGCGATGCCGACCTGAAGTTTTATCTCGATGCGAGCTCCGAGGAGAGAGCTCGACGCCGCTTCCGTGAGCGAGATGGGACAGGAGATTCTTCGACCTATGAGGAAATTCGCGAGGCGATCGAGTCCCGCGACAGCCGGGACAGGAATCGCGTTGATTCACCCTTGATTGAACCCGAGGGGGCCATCAGGGTCTGCACCGATGACTGGACTGTCGAGCAGACGATCGATTTTCTCGTGGGCGAAGTAGAGAAAAAACGCTCTCCCTGACCATTCCGGTCGCGAAATCTAAAAGGTGACGGCTACACTGGCGACAAGCCGATTCGGCCTGTTCCAGGGTTTTTGCGCACGAAGAGCTTCCTGGAGGTCGATTTTCGGAACGATGTGGACACAAATCGCAGAAAACATAGCTGAGCGGCGATTTTGCTGTGGTCTTTAATCCTGTTTCGGAGAGAATTGGCCGTTTGCGTTCCATTAGTTTCTTTTATCAACCCCCAGCCCCCGCTTCCCGGCTTTTTTGTTGTCGGGAATTGCAGGGTATTTTCCCCAGGTTCGGTTTGTAAATGTCTGTAAATCCTTTAGTCAAACAGTTTGATCTTACTCAAGAAGAATTAGAATCCCAGGTAACCGAGGCCATGAAGGGCCTTGATGCCGACCAGGTTGCAGAGGCCTACGAACAATCGGTCTGCAGCTTCGAGCAGGATAAGATTATCCAGGGCAAGGTCGTCAATATCATTGGTGATTCGGCGATTATCGATGTGGGCTATAAGTCAGAGGGCGCGGTTCCTCTTGACCAGTTCGATAACGCCTCAGAACTCAGTATCGGAGACGAGGTCGAGGTCCTCCTCGAGTCGGTTGAGGACGAAGATGGCCTGGTCGCACTCTCCAAGCGCAAAGCTGATCGCCAGCGCGGTTGGGAACGTGTTGTCGCGACGAACAAGGAAGGGGACGAGGTCACCGGCAAGGTGATCCGGAAGATCAAGGGCGGGCTTCTCATCGAGATTGGCGTGCCGGTATTTCTGCCCGCTTCCCAGATAGGCATTCGTCGTACTGGTGATATCTCCGAATACATCGGGCAGGAGATGACCTGCAAGATTATCAAGATAGATGAAGCTCGGATGAACATCGTCGTTTCCCGTCGCCGGCTCATCGAAGAGCAGCGTGAATCCCAGAAACTGGAGCTTCTCGCTGGTATCGAGATCGGCCAGGTTCGCAAGGGAGTGGTCAAGAACATCACCGAGTTTGGCGCTTTTGTAGACCTGGGAGGTCTCGACGGCCTGCTCCATATCACAGACATGAGCTGGGGCCGCATCAGCCATCCGTCTGATCTCGTCAAGATTGATGAGGAGATCGAGGTCAAGATCCTGAAGGTCGACAAGGAGAAAGAGCGTATCTCGCTGGGGCTCAAGCAGAAGGAAGAGAGCCCCTGGTCGAATATCGAGGAGAAGTACCCGGTCGGAAGCCGGGTGGAGGGAAGAGTCGTCAACGTGCTCTCCTACGGCGCCTTCATCCAGCTCGAGCCTGGAGTCGAGGGCCTCGTGCATATCTCCGAAATGTCCTGGACCAAGCGGATCAACCATCCCAACCAGGTTGTTTCGATTGGAGATGAGGCGGAGGTGGTTGTCCTCGAGATCAAGAAGGAGAAGCAGGAGATCTCTCTCGGCATGAAGCAGGTCGAGCAGAACCCCTGGGATCTCGTCGCTGAAAAATTCCCGATCGGAACGGTTATCGAGGGTATTGTTCGGAATCTCACCAACTACGGAGCCTTTGTCGAACTCGAAGATGGAATTGATGGTCTCCTGCATGTCGCGGACATGTCCTGGACCAAGAAGGTCATCCATCCGAATGAGATCGTTCAGAAGGGTGATTCCGTACGGGCTATCGTTCTCAATGTCGACCAGGACCGCAAGCGAATCGCTCTCGGGCTCAAGCAACTCGAGGAAGATCCCTGGGACAAGGACATTCCTGAGAAGTACCGTGTAGGAATGGTTGTTTCCGGCGCAGTGACCAAGATAACGAATTTCGGTGTCTTCGTTGAGCTTGAGGAAAACCTCGAAGGATTGCTCCATATCTCAGAACTGGCCGATCAGAAGATTGGTTCGGCTGAGGAGGTGGTCAATGCGGGGGACAAGGTCTCAGTCAAGATCATTCGTGTTGATCCAGAGGCCCGTAAGATCGGTCTCAGTCTCAAGGAGGTCGAGGGCGGAGGTTCCGTCGAGGCTGCTCCCGCTGTCGAAGGCGAGGACGCTGCAGTAGAAACTCCTGCAGACAGTGATGCCGAAGCGGGTTCTGCTGAAGAGCCCGCCGCCGAAGGTTCCGAGGCTGAAGCTCCCGCGGAAGATGCCGCTGAAGAGCCCGCCGCCGAAGGTTCCGAGGCTGAAGCTCCCGCGGAAGAGGCTACTGAAGAGCCCGCCGCCGAGGAGTCCGAGGCTGAAGCTCCCGCGGAAGAGGCTACTGAAGAGCCCGCCGCCGAGGAGTCCGAGG
>Ga0163108_10001005_pt1 | contig 20790 bp, 15 predicted proteins | sample Fk1155metaG_FD_109644 | JGI IMG/M metagenome (GOLD analysis project Ga0163108, IMG submission 109644) | Marine microbial communities from the Central Pacific Ocean - Fk160115 155m metaG | ecosystem: Environmental > Aquatic > Marine > Oceanic > Photic zone | place: The Central Pacific Ocean...
AATCATGAAAAAACTATAGAAAAAGTTGTCAATAGAATTCCAAAAAAATTATTTAATTTATATGATTTAGAAATATTAATTATAGATGACGCATCAAAAGATAGAACGTTTGTAATTAGCAAGAAAATAAAAGAAAAATATAAAAAAAATAATTCTTTTAAGATCAATATTTTTTATAATCCGATAAATCAAGGGTATGGTGGTAACCAAAAAATAGGATATCATTATGCTATAAAAAATAAATTTCGTTATGTTGTTTTACTCCATGGCGATGGACAATATTCGCCAGAAGTTTTACCAAAACTTTTAAATCAAATATCTTTAAAAAAAATCGATGTTGTTATGGGCTCAAGAATGATCAATAAGAAACTAGCTTTAAAAGGTGGAATGCCCTTATATAAATTTGTAGGAAATATTATTTTAACCAAAATACAAAACTTTTTACTTGGTACAAGATTCGCTGAATTTCACACTGGTTATAGAATTTATTCTATAAATTCTTTAAAAAAAATTCCTTTTCATTTTAATACTAAAGATTTTCATTTTGATACTGAAATTTTAATACAATTAGTTATGACTGAAAATAAAATAAAGGAAATCTCAATACCAACTTTTTATGGAGATGAAATTTGTCATGTTAACGGAATAAAATATGCTTTTAATGTTTTAAGAATGACTTTTTTAGCAAAATTCCAAAAAATAATGAATTTTAATTTCAGTAAAAAATTTATAGCTAAAAGTTATCCAAAGAAATTTTCTGATTTAGAAATTGATAAATTATTATCTAGAGCGATGAAAAGAAAATAAGAATATTTATTTTGAATATTTTTTTATTATTTTATTAATTTTTTTTTCAAAAATATTATCCCAATAAGGCATTTTTAATTGTAAGAAATTTTCTAGTTTTGTTATATTTAACATTGAGTTTAGAGGCCTTTCAGCTGCCTCTTTATTTCTAGCAATTTTTTTATATTCTTTTGAATTTATTGGGGACAACGAACAACCTTTGTATTTGTTTTTCAACTTTTCATATATTTTTTTTGCAAAATTATAATAATTTGTCTCACCTCTTGCTGAAACATTTAGTATTTTTGGGTTTGTTTTATTAATTATAATCTTTTTAATAATGTTAATTGTTACATCACTTATAAACCCCGCATGGTTAGGCGTTCCTATTTGATTATTAACTAAAAAAATTTTTTTATTTTCTTTTATTTTTTTTATAATTTTTTTTGGAAATTTTTCACCATGATCATTGTATATCCAATTAAGTCTTAAAATTAAATAATTGCATTTTGATTCAATTATTTTAGTTTCTCCTTTTAATTTACTTTTCCCATAAAAATTTTTTGGGCTTGGTTTATCTTCTTCTTTCCAAGATTTTTTCTTTTTTCCATCAAATATGTATACAGTTGAATAATGAACTAAAAAACAATTATTTTTGTATGACCATTTAGCGATTTCATTAGTTGATAAAGTATTAATTTTAAAACATTTACTTTTTTCTTTTTCAGCCTCATCTACTTTTGTATATCCCGCAGCATTAATTATTAAATTTGGTTGAATTTTGTCTAGAACTTTTCTTATAGAATTCAAATTTTCTAGATTTAACTCTTTTTTAGATAAAATTTTTACTTTTCTACTTATTAATTTTATTTTTTTTTTTAAATTTGATCCTATTTGTCCGGAAGGTCCTAATAATAGAGTTTTATTTACTTTTTCCATTTTGGCAAATTTTTTATTTTTTTTAATTCTAACGCTTGAGAGTCTTTTTTTGACAAAATGGGTTTTTTTATTGGCCAATTAATTTTTATATCTGGGTCATTCCAAATTATTCCCTTTTGATTATTTGGATAATATTTATCTGTACATTTATAGATTATGTCCGCTCTCTTACTAACTACTAAATAACCATGAGCTAAACCTTTAGGTATCCAAAGCTGTTGTTTTTTTACTGAATCTAGATACACGCCGTACCATTTACCAAAAGTTGGACTATTTTTTCTAATATCTACTGTTACATCAAATATTTTTCCTTGAAGAACAGAAACAAGTTTTCCTTGAAGGTGGGGATATTGGAAATGCATTCCTCTTATTGTATTTCTTTTGGAATGAGAATGTATAACTTGAACAACCTTTGATTTTGTTAATTTTAAATGTAAATTTTCATTGTATATTTCATATAAAAATCCTCTTTTATCATGAAAGATTTTTGGCTCAATAATATAAAGGCCAGGCAATTTCAATTTTTTAATTTTCATTTATTTTTCTTATTTATTTATAAGAGATAGCAGTCGGCTTATTTAATTTTTCCACTTTAGCAGCGCAATATTTAAACTCAGGAATTTTTCCAAAAGGATCTAACTTTGGATTTGTCAACACATTAGCTGGTGCTTCTTTAAAAGCAAAAGGAAAAAATATAACATTGTTTGGTACATTTCTATCTAATCTAACTTTTACTTCAACTTTTCCTCTTCTTGTTTCTATTTTTACTTTATCTCCAGCTTGTATACCTTGCTTTTTTAATTGTTTTGGATTGAAATGTGCTGTAGCTACTGGTTCAATAGAATCTAAAACCTTCGACCTTCTTGTCATAGACCCTGTATGCCAATGTTCAAGTAATCTACCAGTCATTAAGATCATTGGAAATTTACTATCCGGAACCTCATCTGGCGGCGTAAGTTCTGTAGGAATTATTTTGCCTCTTTTATTTTTTGTATCAAAACCGTTTGAGAAAATTACTTCTTCCCCAGGCTTATTTATATCTTTTACAGGATAAACGACTGAATTTTCTTTATCTAATCTGTCCCATGACAATCCTTTAATTGATGGCATTGTTTCTGCCATTTCTGGGAAAACATCTTTAGGATGTTTATAATTCCATTCTAATCCTAGTCTTTTACCAATTTCATTTATTATCCATAAATCTTGTTTTGTATTTCCTGGCAGCGGTATAGCTTTTCTACCCATTTGAACTTGTCTATTTGTATTAGTAAAACTTCCATCTTTTTCTGCCGCTGCTGAACTTGGTAAAATAACATCAGCAAATGTTGCAGTCTCAGTTAAAAATAAATCTTGTACTACTAAATGTTTTAAATTTGCAAGACCCTTCCTAGCTTCTTGAGTATCAGGATCCGACATTGCAGGATTTTCACCCATTATATACATTCCTTTAATTGAACCATCAACCATCCCGTGCATTATTTCAACAACGGTTTGTCCTGGTTCAGGATCTAAATCAGATTTCCAAAGTTTTTCTAATTTCTTTCTGTTTTTTTCTTCACCTACAGGAAAATAATCTGGAAAAACCATTGGAATTAATCCTGCATCAGATGCTCCTTGAACATTGTTTTGTCCACGAAGAGGATGCAATCCTGTACCCGGTCTTCCAATTTGTCCACACATTAAGGATAAAGCAATTAACGCTCTTGCATTATCAGTACCGTGAACATGTTGAGATATACCCATTCCCCAAAAAATAATTGCTGATTTTGCTTTTGCGTATGTTCTTGCAACTTTTTTTATAGTTTCAACTTTTACACCTGTAACCTTTTCCATTTTTTCTGGTGGAAATTTTTTTATATTATTTTTTACATCTTTAAATCCTTCAGTGAAACCTTTGATATATTGTTGATCATAAAGTTTTTCTTGAACAATTACATTCATTATCGAATTTAATAAAGCAACATCAGTACCAGGTCTAAAATTTAAAGTTTCAAAAGCATATTTATTTAGAGAACTTTGTCTAGGATCAACTACAATTAATTTGGATCCATTTTTTGCAGCATTTTTAAAGAAAGTTGCAGCAACAGGATGGTTCTCAGTTGGATTAGCGCCAATTACAATAATTACTTCTGAGTTTTCACAGTCATAAAACGGGTTACTTACCGCCCCAGATCCTAAGGTCTCTAGTAAAGCTGCTACCGATGATGCATGACATAACCTTGTACAATGATCAACATTGTTAGTTCCAAAACCCGTTCTTACCAACTTTTGAAATAGATACGCTTCTTCATTAGAACCTTTAGCTGATCCAAAACCAGCAAGATTGTCGCTACCATATGAATCACGGATTTTTTTTAATCCATTTGCTGCATAATCTAGAGCTTCTTTCCAAGAAGCTTTTCTAAAATATTTGTAAGGATTTTTTGGATCAAAAATTTTAGTTGGATCTTTTTTGATATTTGATTTTCTAACAAGAGGTTCTTTTAATCTTTCAGGATTACTAATGTAATCGTATCCATACCTTCCTTTTATACATAACCTATTATGATTTGAAGGCCCGTCTTTTCCATCAATCCATGATATTTTATCATTTTTTATATTATATTCTACTTGGCATCCAACGCCGCAATATGGGCAAACTGATTCAACTTTTTTATCTACTTTTGTATCAGAAACATGTTTTTCATTCATAACTGAAGCTGGCATTAAAGCTCCAGTAGGGCAGGCTTGAACACATTCGCCACAGGCAACGCAAGTACTATCACCCATTGGATCATCAAAATCAAAAACAATTTTTGCATCAGACCCTCGGTTAGCCATTCCTATAACATCATTTACTTGAACTTCCCTACAAGCTCTAACACATAAATTACAGTGAATACATGCATCTAAATTAACTTCCATGGCACTATGACTTGTATCTGGTTTGGGAAGATAATTTTTTTTTGGAAATCTGCTATTATTAATTCCCAACTTATCAGCCCATTGCCAAAATTTTGAGTTTTTGTCGCGGGCAATGCTTCTTTTTGGTTGATCAGCAACAAGTAATTCAAATACTAATTTTTGAGAAGTTTTAGCTCTATTAGATTTAGTATTTACTTTCATTCCTTTAGTTGGTTTTCTAATACATGAAGCAACAAGTGTTCTTTCGCCATCAACTTCAACCATGCAGGTTCTACAATTTCCATCAGGCCTATATCCTGGTTTTGGTTCATAACAAAGATGTGGAATATTTTCCCCGTGTCTTTTAGCAACTTGCCAAATTGTCTCGCCTTCTTTAGCAATTACTTTTTTTCCATTTAATATAAAAGATATATTTTTCATTTTCTTAATTAATTTATATCATCTTGAAAAAATTTTAATATACAATTTACTGGATTTGAAGCAGCTTGTCCTAAACCACAAATAGATGAATCTGTCATAACTTTGTTTAAATCATCTAGAATTTTTTTATCCCATTTTTTATTTTTTAATAATTTAACTACTTTTTCAGTCCCAACTCTGCAAGGTGTACATTGGCCGCAACTTTCATCTTCAAAAAATTCTAACAAATTAAGCACAATATCCCTCATATTGTCTTTTTGAGAAAAAACAACTATTGCAGCTGATCCAACAAAACAACCATGTTTATCTAATTCTTTGCCAAAATCTAAAGGTATATTTCCAAGTGATGCAGGTAAAATTCCTCCTGACGCTCCTCCTGGTAAATATCCCTTAAAAATATGATTTTTCTCCATTCCTCCACAGTAATCATCTATTAGTTCTTTTACAGTAATTCCTGCCGGTGCCTTTTTTACACCTGGTTTATTAACTCTGCCTGAGACAGAATATAACCTAAAACCTACTCCACCATTCTTTCCAAAATTCGAAAACCATTTTCCACCATTCTCTAAAATATCTCTTACCCAAAAAAGAGTCTCAACATTGTTGCATAAAGTGGGTTTTCCAAATAATCCTTCTTGAACAGGGAAAGGAGGTTTGTGTCTAGGATACCCTCTTTTTCCTTCAATACTTTCTAACATCGCAGATTCTTCACCACAGATATAAGCACCAGCTCCTCTTCGTAAAATTAATTTACAATATTTTGTTAAACCTTCTTTTTCAATTTTTTTTATTTCATCTTTTAGAATTTTATTAATGAACGGATATTCGTCTCTTAAATAAATATAACAAATTTTTGCTTCTACAACCCAAGCTGCAATTAATGTACCTTCTAGTAAACGATGAGGATCAGTTTCCATGCAGAATCTATCTTTGAATGTACCAGGTTCTCCTTCATCAGCATTTACAACCATCAATCTAGGTGCAGGTTCATTTCTAGTTAATTTCCATTTTAAGCCTGTAGGAAAACCTGCCCCACCTAGCCCTTTAAGATTTGAACTTTCTAAGGTTTTAATAATTTCATTTGGTTTGATTTTATTTAATAAACATTTTTTTAAAATTTTATAACCACCTTTTTTTTTATAAGAACTTAAATTTATATATTTGTTAATTTTCGGTAAATAATTTTTTTTTTTTATAACATCTTCTACTTTATTTTCATTTGCTTTATCGATATGTTTATGCTCAATTTCTAAAACTGGCGCGGTATCACATCTACCCATACATGGAGCATTTATTACTCTAATATTTTTTTTAATATATTTTTTTTTTAAATTTTGTAAAAGTTTTTTTCCACCCATCATTTCACATGTTACAGTGTCACAAACTCTAATTGTTATTTCAGCAGGCTTATCATTGTTATCAACAATATCAAAATGTGCATAAAATGACGCAACTTCATATACTTCAGCAAGAGGCATTTTCATTATGGTTGCCAAGGCTGTTAAATGTTTAGAATGAAGACATTTAAATTTATCTTGTATAAGATGCAAATTTTCAATAAGCATATCTCGAGCTTTTGATTTATTTTTAAGTAGTAAGATTATTTCTTGTTCTGCATTTTCATCAATAATCCTACCTTTGGGAAAGAAAACTTTTTTTTCTTTTTTTCTACCTAAGTCACCGTTTCCTAATATTTTAATTTCGTTAGTCATAGCTAAAAAAAATAGCCTCTAATAATTACATAACGTTTAAAGAAAAAAAACAATTAATATTCATTTTTTTATGATTTCCAGCTCTATTTCTTTACCATTAATAGTTTTTTTTCCTACATTTTCGAAATTTACAGTAATAATGTTACCTATTTTTGATTGGACTTGCCCTAATCCCCAATTCTCTTTTTTAGGATGATTGACATAAGTTCCTGGTGTAATTAATTCATTCATAAATTTCAATAATTTTTTTTATTTTTTTTTGTTGAGTTTTTACTTAATATGAATATATTTTTCTTCTTATACTTTATGAAATAAATGCTATGGCTCAAAAAACAAAAATCTCTTCAAAATATAAACCAACGGCAAAAGAACCGTTTATGAATTCAAAGCAAAAAGAGTATTTTAAACAAAAACTTGTAGATTGGAAAGAAACACTTTTAAAAGGTTCGTCCGAAACTATTTTAAATTTAAAAGAAGATAAAGAAGTTTCAGGTGATTTTGCAGATATAGCTTCTGCTGAAAGTACTAAATCTATCGAACTTCGTACTAGGGATAGAGAAAGGAAGCTTATTAGTAAGATTGACGAGGCTTTAAAACGTATTGAAAATAACACTTATGGTTTTTGTGAAGTAACAGGTAAACCTATCGGTTTAAAAAGATTAGAAGCAAGACCTATAGCTACACTTAGTATAGAAGCTCAACAAATGCATGAGAATGAAGAACAGTTAAATAACGATTAAATGTTTTCTGATTCGTTTTAGCATTTATTTTATTTTTTATATTAAATTTTTTTGTTTTTTTCACTTGAATAAAAGAACAAAAGTAGTACATATTATAAATATACATTTTTTTATTTATTTTATAGGAGGATATTAAAATGAAGAAACCTATTTTAAAAACAGTAAGTTCAAGTATGCAAGAAAAAGAAAAAGTAAGGAAGATTAGGGACGAGTCTTTAAATACCGCAATATCACAAATTGAACAAAGCTATGGAAAAGGCTCAATTATGAAATTAGGTGACAATAAAGAAAGCGTAGATGTGGATGTTATTTCCACCGGATCTATTGGTTTGGATATTGCATTAGGAGTTGGTGGTTTGCCAAGAGGTAGAATTGTAGAAATATATGGCCCTGAAAGTTCTGGTAAAACAACTCTAGCAATTCATGCTATAGCCGAATGTCAAAAAACAGGAGGCACTTGTGCATTTATAGATGCAGAACATGCATTAGACCCAGCTTATGCAAAGAAACTTGGCGTAGATATTGATAGTTTGTTAATTTCACAACCCGATTCAGGCGAACAAGCTTTAGAAATAGCAGAAACATTAGTTAGATCTAATGCTGTTGATATTTTAGTTGTTGATAGCGTAGCTGCACTTGTACCCAAGGCAGAAATAGAAGGGGATATGGGTGATTCACATATGGGGTTACAGGCAAGATTAATGAGTCAGGCTTTAAGAAAAGTAACTTCATGTATATCTAGATCAAATTGCATAGTTATTTTTATTAATCAAATCAGAATGAAAATTGGAGTAATGTTCGGTAATCCTGAGACAACCACAGGAGGTAATGCGCTTAAATTTTATTCATCTGTAAGGCTAGATATCAGAAGAATTGGAGCAATTAAAGATAAAGATGAAATAGTTGGCAACCAAACTAGGGTAAAAGTTGTTAAAAATAAACTTGCCCCTCCCTTTAGAATGGTTGAGTTTGATATCATGTATGGAAAGGGTATTTCTAAACTTGGTGAGTTAATAGATTTAGGATCTGAGGCAGGTGTAATTGAAAAATCCGGCACTTGGTATTCATATAAAGGAGAAAAAATTGGTCAAGGTAAGGAAAACGCTAAAAAATTTCTTATAGAAAAGAAAGACATTGCATCGGCTATATATAGATCGATTATGGAAGCAAGTGGCACTGTAAAAGAAAAAATGATGGAAGGAAAAAAAGAAGAAAAAACAAGTTCTGAAAACTCTGTTTCAGAGCCAGAACAAATCAAATAATTTTTTATTGCTAATTAAAATTGCTTGGTACATTCTTAACTATAAGATATGTATCCGAGCAATTTAATTAGAAAAAAGTTTTTAGATTATTTTAAAAAAAATAATCATAAGATTATCAACTCAAGTTCTTTGATTCCTCAAAACGACCCCACATTATTATTTACAAACGCTGGAATGGTTCAGTTCAAAAATTTTCTTACAGGCGTTGAGCAGAGTAATGTAAAAAAAGTAGCAACTTCACAAAAATGTATTCGAGCTGGAGGAAAACATAACGATCTTGATAATGTAGGTTATACATTACGTCATCATACTTTTTTTGAAATGCTAGGAAATTTTTCTTTTGGTGATTATTTTAAAGAGGAAGCAATTTTTTATGCGTGGGATTTATTAACTAATGAATATAAAGTTGATAAAAAAAAATTGCTAATTACAGTTTTTTCAGAAGATTCTATTTCAAAAGATATTTGGAAAAAAATTACAGGTTTTAGTAATAATAAAATCATTTCTGTAAAATCTAAGGATAATTTCTGGTCCATGGGCGATACAGGTCCATGTGGCCCGTGTACTGAAATATTTTATGATTACGGAAATACGTTTAAAGGATCAGTTTCAAATAAGGGAATTGCTGGTGATAGATATGTAGAAATATGGAATCTTGTTTTTATGGAATTTAATCAAATCGATCAAAAAAAAAGAAAAAATTTGCCAAAAAAATGTGTAGATACAGGGATGGGTCTTGAAAGGATAACAGCTTTATTACAGAATACTAATGATAACTATCAAACTGATATATTTGCAGAAATAATTAACTTAATTACAGAATTATCTAAATCAGGAAATAAAAACACTGAAAATATTAGTCATCGTGTTATAGCTGACCATATCAGGGCAACGTGCCACTTAATTTCAGACGGCGTTTTACCGTCGAATGAAGGAAGAGGGTATGTTCTTAGAAGAATAATGAGAAGAGGTATGAGACATGCACACATTCTTGGTTGTTCAGAGCCAATATTTTATAAATTAGCACCATTAATAATTAGTGAAATGGGTAAAATTTTTCCTGAATTAATAAGAGCTGAATCTTTAATTATAGAGACATTAAAAAACGAAGAGAACAGATTTAAAGAAACTATAGATAGAGGCTTAAAAATTTTAAATGATGAAATAAAAAAGAATAAAAATAAAAAAATATCAGGTAACACGGCGTTCCTTTTATACGATACTTACGGTTTCCCTTTAGATTTAACTCAGGATATTTTAAAAGATTTAAATATATCGGTTGATTTAAAAACATTTGAGAAAAAAATGGATGAGCAAAAAAATAAAGCAAGGCTTGCTTGGAAAGGTTCGGGCGATGCTAAAACTGATAAATTATGGCACAATATTTTTAAGAAACATGGGTCTACAGAATTTATTGGATATAAAAATTTAAAAGCACAGGGATCAATAATTAAAATTATAAAAAATAATAAATTTGTAAACAAAATAAAAGAAGGTGATAAAGCAATTATAATCACAAATCAAACACCTTTTTATGGAGAATCTGGCGGTCAAATTGGGGATACTGGTATTATTAAATTTAATAGTAATGAATTTAAAGTCCTAGATACAAAAAAAGTTCTAAAAATACATATTCACTATGGTGAAGTTATTAAAGGGGAGTTTAAAAATGATGAAATAGTAGATTTAGCTGCCGATAAAAATAAAAGAGAAAGAATTAATGTGTATCATTCTGCAACACATTTGCTTCACGCTTCATTACGTCAAATATTAGGAAATCATGTAACACAAAAAGGTTCATTAGTTAGTTTTGATAGGTTACGTTTTGATTTCAGCCATCCTAAATCTATAACAGAAATTGATTTAGGTAGAATAGAAAATACTGCAAATGAAATAATAAAACAAAATGATAAAGTTAATATTTCTATAGTTCCATATAAAAAAGCTCTTGAAAAAGGTGCTATGGCACTTTTTGGAGAGAAATATGAAGATGAAGTTAGAGTGGTATCTATGGGAAAAAATAATAATAAATCTATTTTTTCTATGGAATTGTGCGGTGGTACTCATGTAAATAATACAGGAGAAATAAATAATGTTAAAATTGTTAAACAATCATCTGTATCAGCTGGAATTAGAAGAATTGAAGTTTTATCTGGTAATGATTTATCAAATTATATAAAAGATGAAAAACAAAATCAGTTAGTCAGAGAAAAAGAAGAAGAAAACAAGAAAACAAAGCAAAAGCTAGAAGAAAAAAAGAAAAATATTTCTTTAGAAGATCCTTCAAAAAACATAATAGTAGAAGGAAATGAGAATTTTATTAAATACTATTTTAGAACTATTTTTGATTTTCCTCCTAACGAATTACCACAACTTTTAGATAAATTAAAAATGGAAATACAAACAGATATAATAGTTTTATTTAGTGTATATGAAGATAAAATTTCAATTGTTGTCGGTGTGTCAGAAGACTATTTAAAAAAAATTAGTGCAATCGATATAATAAAAGTTTTGACAAAAGTTCTTGGAGGCAGAGGAGGGGGAGGCAGACCAGATTTTGCAAGATCAGGAGGAGGCAATGATAAATCTAAGATTCCTAAAGCTTGTGAAGCAATTAAAGAACTAATTAAATCTCTTTAAACTTATTTTTGTGAAATGGTGGTCTCGGCAGGATTCGAACCTGCGACCTTCGGTTTAGGAAACCAACATTCTATCCAACTGAACTACGAGACCTTTTAATTAATTTTTTCTTTAACTTTTTTTATAAATTCTTTTGTATTTAACCATTTCGTATTTTTTCCAACTAATAAAGCTAAATCTTTTGTCATCATTCCTGATACAACTGTTTCAATACAAGCTTTCTCAATTTTTTTAGAAAATTCCTGTAATTTAATATTATTATCAAATTTTCCTCTATAAAACAGACCTTTAGTCCATGCAAAAATTGACGCAATAGGATTGGTCGAAGTTTCCTTACCTTCTTGATATTGTCTATAATGCCTTGTTACAGTTCCATGCGCTGCTTCTGCTTCAATCGTTTTACCATCTGAAGTCATAAGCACAGAACTCATAAGGCCCAAAGATCCATAACCTTGTGCAATAGTATCTGACTGAACATCTCCATCATAATTTTTACATCCCCATACAAATCCTCCTTCTGTTTTAAGCACATAAGCAACCATATCGTCAATCAACCTGTGCTCAAAACTTAACCCAAATTTATTAAAATCTTTTTTATATTCTTTATTAAAAATTTCTTCAAAAATAATTTTAAACCTTCCATCATATTTTTTTAAAATTGTATTTTTTGTTGATACATAAACTGGGAGTTTTAAATCCAAACCATAATTAAAACAGGCTCTTGCAAAATCTTTAATTGATTTATCTAAGTTATACATACTCATGGCAATACCTGGTCCATCAAATTCATGTACCTCATGTTCGATTTTTTTTTTTTTATTTTTTGGTTCAAATTTTATAGTTAATTTTCCTGGCCCAGGTATTTTAAAATCTGTAGCTCTATATTGATCACCAAATGCATGTCTACCGATTATAATTGGTTTTTTCCAATTAGGTATAATTCTAGGTATATTAGGGCACAATATTGGTTCTCTAAAAACAGTGCCTCCTAAGATATTTCTTATAGTCCCATTTGGAGATAACCACATTTTTTTTAAATTAAATTCTTTAACTCTTGCTTCATCAGGTGTTATGGTCGCGCATTTAATTCCTATACCATATTTTTTTATAGCATTTGCAGCATCTATAGTAATTTTATCATTAGTTTTATCTCTGTTTTTAATACTTAAATCAAAATATTTAATATCAATATCAAGATACGGAAGTATAAGATCTTGTTTAATCATATTCCAGATTACATGAGTCATCTCATCTCCATCAATATCTACAACTGGATTTTTAACTTTTATTTTGTTCATAACTAGAGCTATACTTTATTTAGAATAGCAAATATTTCACTTATTGATGTTGTTACTTTAATATTGTTCTTAATTTCTTTTTTTGAATATTTTTGTTTAATATTATCATCAAGCAAATCTATTAATTTGTCCCAGAATTTTTTATAATTTAGTAAAATCAATAACTTATCTGATTTTGTTAATATATTAGTTGCAATTATTTCAAACACTTCATCTATAGTTCCGATCCCACCTGGAAGAACAATAAAAGCATCTGATTTTTTATACATCAATTCCTTTCTTTTTTGTAAAGTATTTGTCAGATACAATTTTGATATTTTTTGATGTAGAACTCCCCAATTTTTAAATGATTTCATTGCTACACCAATAACTTTTCCTTTATTTCTTAGCGCTTCATCAGCCATAAGACCCATCAAACCAACTTTTGCACCTCCGTAAATTATTTTTATTTTTCTTAACGCTAATTTCTTTCCAATTTCTTTAGCTATTTCCCCATGTTTCTTTTTGAACGAAGATTTTTTTCCTTGAGTTGATGACGAACCACAAAAAATACAGACTGATTTAATCATAAAAAATAATTATAAGTTTTTTTTACAAAATTGATTTTTTTTTTTTTTTTAATTATAATGCTTATTAATGGTGCCCGATAGGGTAAAAGGGAAGCATGTTAAATTCATGCACTGTCCCCGCAACTGTAATTAATGAGCTAAAAGTTGTTTTAATCCACCGCTTTCCGGGAAGGTTTATTTTTAGCATTGATTTATAAGTCAGGAAACCTGCCATTAAAGTCACCAAGCTGAGATCGGCGGAATCAACAGCGCGGAGTTCCCGTTAACGGTGGCAATTAACAAACCGTTATTATAGGAGAACTCTAGTGAGTGGCTTAAAACTTAATTTATTATTTTCTTTTCTTTTAATTATCCAATTTTTTGTATTTACCAACAAATACTCTAGAGCTGATGATAACGTTCTTAAGTCACGAAATATCGTTGTAACCCCTTATAGAAATTTTCTTAATAACAACAGCATTGCTAGTTCAACTTCAGTAATTTTCCAGGAAGATATTGATAGAATGCAATCAACTCAACCACATGAGATACTGCAATATGTTCCAGGTTTGAATTTTTTAGCACAGGGAAATAGTGGAAATAAACAACAATTTACTATTAGAGGATTCCATACAAAATATATTAGAGTTTTAATTGATGGTATTGAAGTTTCAGATAGCACAGCAACGCAATCAGAATTTAATTTTGCATCATTAATGCCTTTTAAAATAGAAAGAATAGAAGTTTTAAGAGGTTCTCAAGGGCTCATGTATGGCAGTGAAGCAGTTGGAGGTGTAATTAATATAATTAGCGCAAAAGGTGAGAAAGGTTTAAACCATCGATTAAAAGTAGAATATGGGTCTCATGAAACAAGAAGCGCGCAATATAATATAAATGGACAGTTTAAAAATTTTGATTATTCAGTTAATCCTACTTTTTATTATGAAGGAGGAATTAGCGATATGGTTGATGAAAGTTCAAGGACAGAAAATGATGCATTTGAAAATTTTCAAATTGTTGGAAACTTAGGATATTCCCTTCCTTACAATATTGCTGATTTAGAAAACATAGACATAAGATATACAACTAGATATATGAGGGATGAAACAGATTATGATAATTTTTATGCTTCAGCTGGTACAGCAGGATATAATGACAGAGTAGTTGATAGGATTGAATCATCTAACAGATTTTTAACTAAATTTGATTTAATAAATCAAAGATTATCTAGTGAGTTGGGTTTTAATTATAAAAAATTTAATAGAACTTATAGAGAAGATGGAAAATTAATTACAGACTCAGACGGCAGGCTTTATCGTGGAAAATTACACGAAGTTGATTATCAAGGCGTTTTTGATTTAACTAAAAATAACACACTAGTTTTTGGAGGTGATTGGAGAAATGAATGGATTAAGAATTCCGAATCTGAAAGAGAAAAAAATGGTATAACTGAATGGGAGCGAGGAGTTTTTCTTGATTATCAAACACAAAGTTTAAAAAATATATTTTTGTCTTTTGGCGGGAGATATAATGAAAATCAGGATTATGGAGATCATTTTACATTTAAAATAAGCGGTTCTTATACAATCCAGAAGCATTCAAAATTTTTTCCACATAATTTAAAATTAAAAGGTAGTATTGCTACCGGCTATAGATCGCCTTCATTATATGAGGAGCAAAATAAAGATAAAAATTTAGGAGGATCAATTAGTTTAAAGCCAGAAAAAACTAAAAGTTATGAGATTGGTTTTGAACAACCAATAATGAATAATAAATTCAAATTAGAAAGTGTATTTTTTAAAATAAATTTAGATAATAGAATTAATTGGGAAACAGGTAATGGTTATAAGCAAGAAATAGGAGGTTTTCGATCTCAAGGAATTGAAACTTCTTTAATTACTTATGATCTTTACAATGAATTTGATCTATTAATATCACATACCTGGAATCAATCTGAAAATCAAAATGGTTTTAGAACTCTTAAAGTGCCAGTACATGTCTTTGGCATAAACAGTAACTATCGTTTTTTTGAAGATAAAGCTAATTTAAATCTAAATTTTCATGCACAAACTGGTGCAAGAGATATAGCATCAGGAAAATACGCGGAAGGTGGATGGGGAGTTTTAAATTCTTCATTAACTTATGATGTTAGTAATTTATATAAATATTTAAAAAGTAGTCAAATTTATTTTAAAGCAAATAACATCCTTGATAAAAAATACCACCAAATGGCTAGTTATAATACTTATCCTAGGAGTTTTTATTTTGGTTTAATTCAAGATTTTTGAGAATCTTTTTTCTATTAACGAATAACCAGTAAAGAGAACAGCTAAAAATACAAAAGTACTGATCAATGTATTATGAAAAAAAGGTATAGCCATAATATAACATTGTATTAGTCCATCAACATTTAAAGGATATAGTTTTCCACCTAACCAAACCGAGAAGTTAGTTATAATGAAAAAAATTAAGCTGCCTGAAATACCAGTAATCGCTAAATTACGAATATTTTTTTTTTCCATTATATTTCCTAAATATGAAAGTAGGATTATAGACCCATATACTGCGAAAATTTGCGAATGAAAACCAATAAATAAATCACTCAAAAACATCGCACCAATTGGAAGAAATAAAGCTGTTTTTTTATTAGGTAAAAAAGCCCCTCCAAATATAGCTAGTGCTAAAATAGGGGTAAAATTAGGCGGATGTGGAAAAATCCTAGATAAAGAAATAAGAAAAATAATTAACGTAATTAATATAATTTTAATACTCATTGTATTTGCATGATACTGAGAAAAAAGCTAAAATAAAGACTGTTTTTTATATGTGTCGGGTTTTTTTTTGAGGAGGAAATATGTCACTAGCTGAAGTTAAAGAATTAAAATCACCTGCAAAAAAGTGGGTACCAGCAAAAAAACAAATACTTATCAATGGTAAATGGGTAGATTCAAAATCAGGTAAAACATTTGAAGTTGAAAATCCTGCAACTGGAGATATTATTGCAAATGTAGCTGAGGGGGATAAAGCTGACATCGATGAAGCTGTAAAAGCTGCGCGTACAGCTTTTGAATCTGGTCCTTGGAAAGATATGAGTGCTTCAGAAAGAGGCAAGATTATCTGGAAAATTGGAGATTTAATTCTTAAATACGCAGACGAGTTAGCGGAATTAGAATCACTGGATAATGGCAAACCTTTAGCTGTAGCAGGCGCTGCAGATGTTCCTTTATCAGCCGATCTTTTTCATTATATGGCTGGATGGGCAACGAAAATTAAAGGAGATACTTTTCCTATATCTACTGATCATTTTTATACACCGGGTCAAAAATATTTAACATACACACAAAGAGAACCAGTGGGTGTGATTGGACAAATTATTCCATGGAACTTTCCATTACTTATGGCTGCATGGAAATTAGGTCCAGTTTTGGCAGCAGGTAATACTGTTGTTTTAAAACCAGCTGAACAAACACCTCTTTCTGCTCTTAGACTTGCAGAAATAATTCAAGAAGCAGGCGTTCCAGATGGTGTATTAAATGTTGTAACTGGTTTTGGTGAAACTGCTGGAGCTTCTCTTGCTGCACACGATGATGTAGATAAAGTAGCGTTTACTGGTTCTACTGAAGTGGGAAAAATGATTGTTCAAGCAGCAGCAGGAAATCTAAAAAGAGTAACATTAGAGTTAGGTGGAAAATCACCTAATATCGTTTATGCTGACGTTCACGATATTGAGGCTACTGTCGCAGGTTGTGCGATGGCAATCTTTTTTAATCATGGGCAATGTTGTTGTGCCGGATCAAGACTTTATATTGAAAAACCAATTTTTGATGATGTAGTAAAAGGAATTGCCGAAGCTGCAAAGAAAATGAAAGTTGGTCCTGGTCTTACAAGCCCAGACATGGGCCCTTTGGTTTCTTCAGAGCAATTTGAGAAAGTAAAAGGATACATTAAATCCGGTCAAGATGAAGGTGCAAAAGTTGCAGTTGGAGGAGGAACTGTTGGTGACAAAGGTTACTTTGTTGAGCCAACTGTTTTAACCAATACTAACGATAAAATGCAAGTAATCAAAGAAGAAATCTTTGGTCCAGTTGTTGCAGCGGAACCTTTTGACAATGCTGAAGAAGTTATGAAACGTTCTAATAACTCAAATTATGGCTTGGCCGCAGCTGTATGGACAAGCGATATAAAAAAGGCAATTAATACTGCTGACGCTTTCCGTGCAGGAACTGTTTGGGTTAATTGTTATAATATTTTTGACGCAGCTCTTCCATTTGGTGGTTACAAACAATCTGGATGGGGTAGAGAAATGGGTTCTGAAATATTAGACGCTTACACCGAGACAAAATCTGTTGTAATCGCGAAATAAACGCTTTTTTTTATACTTTTTATCAAAAAAACCTCGTAATTTGTTACGGGGTTTTTTTTTTATTATGAAATTTAAAAAAAAATTAAAAACTAGATGGCATCAAAAAAGATTAAAAGATAATTTTTTTCATGATGCAAAAAGATTAGGGTATAGATCTCGTTCTGCTTTTAAATTATTAGAAATTAATAAAAAGTTTAGAATATTAAAAAAAGGTCAGAACGCCTTAGATTTAGGCTCAGCACCAGGTAGCTGGTCTCAAATTCTTATACAAAAAGTTTTTTCTAAAGAAAAAAATAATACGGTTGTTTCCGTAGATTTAAAGGAGTTTAAAACAATTAAGAATTTAGTTTTAATAAAGAAAAATATATTTGATAAAGATTTTATTCTGATCTTAAGAAAGTATTTTTTAGAAGGTGTAGATATTGTTATTTCTGATGCAGCACCATCTACAAGTGGTAATAAATTTGTTGATCATATGAAGATTATAGAACTATGCAAAAGATCTTACGAAATAGCAATAAATTTACTCAATAAAGGCGGTATACTAGTAATTAAAATTTTTGATGGAAAAGAAACTAATAAAATTTGCGAAATTATAAAAAAAAGATTCTTAAACTTTAATTTATACAAACCAAAATCAAGCAAGTCTGAATCAAAAGAAATTTATATAATTGCTAAATTTCTAAAATAAAAAAAAAAAACTTGAACCTTTATTCAGTAATCCTTATTATTGTATATGGGTAGAAAAATATTCGACTCTCTTACCTTTGACGATGTATTATTAAAGCCAGCATCGTCGTCAATCTTGCCGAAAAACGTAAATACCAAAACATTATTGACCAAATCTGTAAGTTTAGAAATTCCAATTATTTCAGCAGCCATGGATACAGTCACTGAATCTCAAATGGCTATTGCCATGGCCCAGAATGGTGGTATTGGATCAATTCATAAAAATATGAGAATTGAAGAACAAATGAATGAAATTAGAAAAGTGAAGAAATTTGAATCAGGTATAGTTGTTAATCCAGTAACTATTTCAAAAGATAAAAAATTAAAAGATGCTTTAGATCTAATGTTAAAAAACAAGATATCAGGTATTCCTGTTGTTGAAAAAAATAATAAATTAGTTGGAATCCTTACTAATAGAGATGTTAGATTTTTTTCTAACTCTGAAATTAAAGTTGAGGATCTTATGACCAAAAAGAACTTACAAACAGTTAGAGAGAATGTAGATATGGAAAAAGCAAAAGAAATATTACATAAATTTAGGATTGAAAAACTAATTGTTGTTGATAAAAACTATAAATGTGTTGGGTTAATTACTGTTAAAGATATTGAAAAAGCACGAAAATATCCAAATGCTTGCAAAGATACAAAAGGACGTCTGCGAGTGGCCGCAGCAGTGGACGCTGGAGAGAAAGGTATAGAAAGAGCAAAAGGGTTAATAGATGTAGATACAGATGTTATAATTGTAGATACAGCTCATGGTCATTCAAAAAATGTTATAGATACTGTAAAAAAAATTAAAAAAAAATCTAATTATACCCAAGTAATTGCAGGCAACATTGCTACAAAAGAAGGAGCTAAAGCTTTAATTGATGAAGGCGCTGATGCAGTGAAAGTTGGAATTGGACCAGGTTCAATTTGTACAACTAGAATGGTAGCTGGTGTAGGCGTTCCACAATTAACAGCTATTATGGAAGTTTCAGAAGTTACAAAAAAAAGAAATATTCCTTTGATAGCTGATGGAGGAATAAAATACTCAGGGGATATTGCTAAGGCTGTTGCTGCAGGGGCTGATACTATTATGATTGGCTCATTATTAGCTGGAACCGACGAATCTCCAGGAGATGTTTATTTATATCAGGGCAGATCTTATAAATCATACAGAGGGATGGGTTCTATTTCTGCAATGTTAAAAGGTTCTGCTGAAAGATATTTTCAAGATAGTAATAGCGAAGTTCAAAAATTAGTTCCCGAAGGCGTTGAAGGACAGGTTCCATATAAAGGACCAGTTAACATAATATTGAATCAGTTAATTGGAGGTTTACGATCATCAATGGGATACACAGGAAACGAAAATATAAAAAAAATGAAAACTAATTCTGAGTTTATTAAAATTACTAGATCTGGGCTTAAAGAAAGTCATGTGCATGATGTAACAATTACAAAAGAAAGCCCAAACTATAAGCCAGAAGGTACGAATTAAATTGCATTAATGGATAAAGTTTTAATACTTGATTTTGGCTCACAGGTTACTCAATTAATAGCTAGAAGGATAAGGAAAAAAAATATATATTGCGAAATTCATCCCTACAATATATCAAAAAAACAAATAGAAGATTTTTCTCCGAAAGCATTAATATTATCAGGTGGGCCTGCTTCTACTACTATAAAAAAACCATTAAAGCCTGACACTTCAATTTATTCGTTAAATATCCCAATTCTTGGAATTTGTTATGGTCATCAATTGCTTTGCAAACATTTAGGTGGCAATGTTATAAATTCAAAAAAAAGAGAATTTGGAAAAGCTTTTATAAAAATTAAAAAAAAATCAAAAATTTTTGAAGGTATATACAAAAAAAATAATGAATACCAAGTATGGATGAGCCATGGTGATAAAGTAAATAAACTTCCAAAATCATTTTCTGTTATTGCTTCAACGTCTAATGCCAAATTTGCAGCAATTGCTGATGAAAATAAAAGAATTTATGGCTTACAGTTTCACCCTGAAGTTATTCATACCTTAAATGGTGAAAAAATTTTAGAGAATTTTGTTAAAAGAATTTCTTTGTGTAAATCAAATTGGAAAATTTCAGATTTTGTAAAAAATTCTTTAATAAAAATAAAAGAAGAAGTTAAAAATCATAATGTAATTTGTGCATTATCTGGTGGAGTAGATTCATCTGTAACCGCAGCATTGTTACATAAAAGTATTGGAAAACAATTAAAATGTATTTTTGTGGATACTGGATTATTAAGAAAAGGTGAAGGTAATGAAATAGAAAAAATTTTTAAAAAAAAATTAGGAAATAATTTTAAAAGAATTAATGCTGAAAATTTATTTCTTAAAAAATTAAAAAATACAACAGACCCGGAAAAGAAAAGAAAAATAATTGGAAAATTATTTATAGATATTTTTACTAAACAGTCAAAAAAATATAAATCTGTAAAATAT
>Ga0163108_10001007_pt1 | contig 20779 bp, 10 predicted proteins | sample Fk1155metaG_FD_109644 | JGI IMG/M metagenome (GOLD analysis project Ga0163108, IMG submission 109644) | Marine microbial communities from the Central Pacific Ocean - Fk160115 155m metaG | ecosystem: Environmental > Aquatic > Marine > Oceanic > Photic zone | place: The Central Pacific Ocean...
CGGCAGTGAACTGTTTGATCGCCTTGGCCAATTCCGACTCGTCGGCGAGTGAGTCTTTGAATTGTTTCAACTCGCTGAGCATGGCGGCTTGCGCTTGACCAAGATTGTCCGCATCGGCCACGGCGCTCATGCCGAACAGACCTGTTTGTTCGGCAGTGTAGGTCCATGCATCAACGGAGTGAACCAACGACTTGGCATCACGAACATGCCGGTAGAGGCGGGAACTCCGGCCGCCGCCAAGCAGGGTTGATAGCACATCCAGAGCGGGTATGTCATCGTGTCGGACATCGGGAATGTGCCATGCAAAGTGAAAGTGGGCATGCTCGAACGGGCCTTCGTCGATGACCTCGCGGGCGGCCACTTGGCGGGGTTCATTTGTCAGCAGAACAGGGGAGAGCGATCGTGCCGGTTGAGCGGCGTAACAGTCGTTGATCCACGCCAGTACCTCGTCGGTATCGATAGATCCGACAACGACGATGAAGCAGTTGTTCGGGGCGTAACGTTCACGGTAATAAGTTAGAAGGTCGTCTCGAGTCAGCTTGTCAAAAATATCGCGATACCCAATAACCGTGTGTCGGTAGGGACTCTTCGTGTAGGCCGCCTCAAATAGGCGACGGCCAGCTCGGCGAGAGGGGTCGTCGTTTCCCATTTCCATTTCCCGCCGGATGACGTCGAGTTCGCCAGGCAACTCATCCTCGGGCAGGGTGGCGTTCTGCATGATGTCACAGAGTATCTCGGTGGCGAGTTTTGCACCGATGTCTGGAATGGTGACGTGGTAAACTGTGCGGTCAAAGGAGGTGTAGGCGTTCATGTGGCCACCGGCATCCTGGATGGAGTGATCAATCTCTAGCCCGGTGCGACTGCTTGTACCCTTAAAAAGCATGTGTTCGAGCACATGGGACATTCCAGCACCTAGCCATTTACCTTCGTGAATGCTGCCGGTTCGGCACCAAGCTTGCACGGAAACAACCGGGGCAGAATCGTCAGATTGAAGGATTACCTCGAGACCGTTTGGTAACGTTTCTAAACGAGCGAAACAGGGAACGATATTACCCACGAGACCTAAAAGAAGACATGTTAAGTAAATATAACATTTATTGTGCGTAAATACTATTGGAACGCCCAGCCAAAGCGGTCTGGGCGGGTTCTGCTGTTTTGGCCCAAAAAAGGCCAATATATAAAGGCGGCTTTACCGAAAATATTTTTTCCGGGTAAGGATCCCCAATCTCTAGAGTCTTTACTGCTTACAGTATTATCACCTAAGGCCAAGTATCTGTTAAGTGGAATAAAAAACTCGTCTGTATCGTTTATGAAGTTTTGTGAGATGTTGCCAGCATACATGAATCTAATTTGATTTGGATCGACTCCGTTTTGTCTGGCAATTGTTTTCCGGCGTTCGTCTATTACTTGTTCAAATACTTTTTGGTTTACATGTCCTGAAAAATGACTGTCTTGTGCTGGTGACGGTTCACCTCCAGTATCAAAAGAGTAAACCAATTCGAATGGATGGTCTGCCGCGTCTAGGCGTCGACCGTCAACGACTAAGTGGCGGTCGTCTCCGATTTGTATTCTCTCTCCCGGCAATCCGCAAAGTCGCTTGATATAAAATAAATCCTGGTTGATGCCATTAATGGTCTTGGTCTCAAAAACGATAATTTCTCCACGCGTCGGTTTTCTAAAGTTGTAAGTGACGCGATCCACCAGCAGGTGGTCTCCTGATTCGCGGTGCATCTTAATTATATCATCGCCCGTATTATATATGTAATTATTGTGAGAATTTAAAACGAATTCACTTAATGTTCCCGCGATTGCCCTACCATGACCCAGCATTGATTTTCCGCTGTTCATGGGAGGTGTGATGTCTTGTACGATTTCGTTGTTCGTGTCGAGATCGCGGAAAGTTAATTTTTGCTTGTGAAGAAATCTCATGCTCGGTCTAGGCGGATCGATCTTTATTAATTGCCAGTTCCCTTCAGAAACCAAGTGGTAGTACGACACGCCTGCGAGAAGTTTTTGAGCCCAAGCGTTGACGCCTGTTGGCACTTCCTCCGTTTTATCAAAATTGCCTTCGGTGATGCCGTAAAGTGTGGGCTGCATCGAGCCGGTCGGAATGCCCATTGGCTGAAAAAAGAACGTCCGAAAACTCATAGCTATGGCCACAGCGAAAAGCGCTACTTCGACGTTTTCGCGCATGCCAGGGTTGCGGTAAGGTATCAGCTTGCGGCTCCCAGCTTCTTCCAATCTCGTAATCCCCTCCTCCAACGACTGGCGGTTGTACTCGGATCGCATGTTGCTTCGGAGATTTTCGATTGCCTTATTGATTTCCTTTATCGCTTCGGACGACAGTTGATCTCTTTGGTGATTCAGTAATTTGCCGGCTTGATGACAAAGCTCTGCCGCCATCCGGAACCGTCTGAATAAAAGCCAACGCAGAAAATACATATTAAGCCTTCAGTACCTCAATAAAAGCCTGTTGCGGAATGTTAACAGAACCGACGGATTTCATCCGCTTTTTACCTTCCTTCTGTTTCTCGAGAAGTTTTCTTTTGCGGGTAATGTCCCCACCGTAGCACTTCGCGGTAACATCCTTGCGCAGTGCGTTTACGGTTTCACGGGCAATTACTTTGCCGCCGACGGCCGCCTGGATGGCCACCTTGTACTGCTGGGAAGGGATCACTTCCTTGAGCTTGGCCGCAAGCGCCCTGCCGCGCTGCTCTGCCTTGTCCCGGTGCGTAATTAGAGAGAAAGCGTCCACTGGGTCGCCGTTTACCAGCATGTCCAATTTCACCATCTTAGCAGGTTCGTAGCCGTCATACTCATAGTCCAGAGATCCATAGCCGCGGGTGATACTTTTAATTCGGTCGTGAAAGTCGATCAGGATTTCGTTGAGGGGAATGCGCCCGACCAAGATCACTCGCCCTGAGTCGAGCGTCTCGGTCTCTTGGATGACACCGCGTTTTTCGCCGGTCAGATTCATTATGTCCCCGATATATTCATTGGGGCACATGAGGTACGCCTTAACCATCGGTTCTGAAATCGTGGTGATGAAGTTTGGCTCCGGAAGGTAAACAGGATTGTCGATTTCCATTTCTTCCCCTCGGGTAGTCACTACATTGTATACCACACTGGGATAAGTAGCGATAATATCCATGTTGAACTCTCGCCGCAATCGCTCCTGTATGATCTCCAAGTGCAGTAGGCCAAGAAAACCACACCGGAATCCGAAGCCAAGCGCGACCGAGCTTTCCGCCTGGTAAAAGAACGCTGAGTCATTGAGTTGCAGTTTGGCCAAGTTGGCCTTGAGGTGCTCGTAGTCCGCAGGATTTATCGGATAGATGCCGCTGAATACCATCGGCTTTAGTTCCTTGAAACCGGACAGAGGCCCAGAAGGATTCCGCGGTTCAGTCAACGTGTCCCCTATTTTAACGTCCGCCGGCAACTTGATGTTCGAGCTTATGTAACCGGTTTCGCCTGCCAGCAGTGAATCCCGCTTGTACGGTTTAGGCTTGAAGCTGCCAACTTCCTTAACCTCCACGGTCTTGTTGGAGTGCAGCATCTTCACGTTCATCCCGGCTCGGAGTTGCCCGTTGAACACTCGAACCAAGGCCACCACCCCGCGGTACGAGTCGAAATAAGAATCAAACACTAGGGCCTGCAAAGAAGGGGCATCGGTCGTTTTGGGTGCTGGCACTCGCTTGACGACCGCTTCAAGCACCTCCTCCGTTCCTATTCCTTCCTTGGCGCTTGTAAGCACTGCATCTTCAGCTGGGATGGCGAGGATCTCCTCGAGTTGTTGCCTTACTCCATCGACATCGGCATGCGGGAGGTCGATTTTGTTGATCACAGGAATGATGGCCAGGTTTTGGTTGTGTGCCAGATTAACGTTGGCCACCGTCTGTGCCTCGACGCCCTGCGCGGCATCCACGATCAGTAACGCCCCCTCGCAGGCACTCAGGCTTCTGGAAACTTCGTAAGAGAAGTCCACATGGCCGGGTGTGTCAATCAGGTTCAACTCATACTCCACTCCGTCGGCGGCCGTGTAATACATCGTAACCGGATGCGCCTTAATGGTGATGCCTCTCTCCTTCTCAAGATCCATCGAGTCGAGCAGTTGGTTGTCCATTTCCCGATCGGAGATAGTGCCGGTGCGATGCAGCAATCGATCTGAAAGGGTCGTCTTTCCGTGGTCGATGTGCGCAATAATGCTGAAATTTCGAATTCGATCGATGTCCATGTACAGTTCGGCGCCCGGACGGCTGTGGTCTTCCTCCCTACCCTGCCCCTCGCACGACCGAGATATTCGCAAAAAAAATGACAAAATGCGAACCTTAAGAAAACGATCACAGCCACCTATGTTCTCGTTTGCATCATGCAAGTTCCGGAAATGCCACCGATTAAGGAGCGCGTACGAGTTGGTTGTTCCTTCCGGATCGGTTCTTTCCCCTTGACCCAGTTTGAGTTGATCATCAGTTTTCCCGGGTGAGAATTCCCCTCTCGTTGATTTTTTTTGCCTGTCTGAGCAGTTTGGCTTCGGCGGCGGACATGGGACGATCCGTTGTCCAGGTGTTGGTCTACAGCCAGTCGCCAATCTGGGATGCCCCTTGGAGGAACAAGCCAGTGGCCTCTTCCAGCGGTTCCGGGTTCGTGATCGACGGCGAGCGGGTCATGACCAATGCCCATGTGGTTAGTTGGGCCAAGCAGATCGTGCTGCGGCGTTTCCAGGATCCTCGCCCTTGGCTGGCTCGCGTGGAATACGTATCCCACGAGTGCGATCTTGCAGTGCTCAAAGTGGACACGCCCGGTTTTTTTGATCAACTCGAACCCCTGCCGATAGGCGGGTTGCCCAAGGTGCAATCAACAGTAGTGACCTGCGGGTATCCTGCTGGAGGCCAGCAAATCAGCTACACAAGGGGCGTGGTTTCCCGCGTCGAGATGCAGAACTATGTGCACATTGGCAACAAGGCGTTTCTCTCAGTGCAAACTGATGCCGCAATCAACCCCGGCAACAGCGGTGGCCCTGTTTTTCAGGATAAAGTAGTGGTTGGCGTCGCCTTCATGGGAACCCCGGGACTCGAAAATACGGGCTTCTTTATCCCGTCAGCCGTTATCAATCATTTTCTTAAGGACGTCAGTGACGGTGAACTCGATGGCTTCCCAAAAGCAGGAGTTAGGATCGTATCACTGCAGAATCCGGCCTACCGCCGATATCTTGGGCTGTCTCCCACCGGCGATGGAGCAAGGATAGACAGTCTCACCGACCAAACCGAAAAGACGGGAATTCTCAAAAAGGACGATGTTATTCTGGCCGTTGGAGAATACCCCGTTGGCAGCGACGGTACCATCTTGCTGGAGGGCAACAGAGTCTACTGCACTACGGCTTTCCAGGTGCCTCAACGGGGAGAGGAATTGAAGCTGACAATCTGGCGGGGGAAAAAAGAACTAAAAGTTGCTGTACCAATGGAAGTTTTCGGAGACGAGATGAACACCGGCAACCTTTACGACGCCCCGCCCCGATACTTCGTTTTTGCTGGGCTCGTCTTTACGCCGCTGACACTGGATTACGTGAAGACGTTCGGCCGCAACTGGCGCAGTGTAGCCAACTCAGAAATGGTCTATGAGTTATACTATCGCCGCAACGAGACACCTGCCAAGGTGCGCAAAGAGCCTATCGTCCTTGCCGCCACACTTGCCCATCCAGTAAATGCCGACATGCGCTTGGCTAGTCGAGCGATGATCGACACAATCAACGGAAAACGCATTGAATCGCTGGAGGATGTAATCACGGCATTGGGAAGGGGAAGCAAACCTCAACACATTATAAAGTTTGCTTCCGGCACTGTGGAGTGCCTCGACAAAACTCAAGCCGAGTTAGCCAATCCCGGGATACTTGAGACCTACGGCATAAAAGCTGACCGTCGCTTATGAAAATCAAAACCCACTTTTTGTTGCTCGCAGCTATTTTTACTGCCGCCTCTCCTGCCTTCTGCCAGGAGAGCCTCGATGCAAGATGGCAGTCCAGCATTGTGAATTTCGACATTACGCGTAACAACTTCAACTTTCGCGTTCCGTGGGATAAGCGTGCGGATAGCGCTCGCAAGACTGGCGCCATCATCAACGGCAAAGTTATTGTGACCACTGCAAATCGCTTGGCAAATCATACTCTGGTCCGGTTGCAAAAAGGGGGACGCGGCCAATGGTACACAGGCCAAGTTGAGTGGGTGGACTATCAGGCGAATCTCGCTGTAGTCAGAGTTGCCGATCCCTCTTTTTGGGAAGGAACGGCGCCGGTGCGCTTGGCCAGTCTCAATGAATTGAAGGGCAATCTGCAGATCGTGCGTTGGCGAAGTGGCAACATTGAACAGCGTGCCGCTGAGTTCAGTCGCTTCACCGTAGCAGACGCAAACTTCAATCAGGCGCCACGCATCGAGATGAAGGCCAGTTCAGAAATGGAAGGCGCTGGCAGAGGCGAACTCTTGGTGTCAGGAGCACGGGTCGTTGGTCTCGTCGCCAGCAAAACTGGCAGCACATGCTCTGTTATCCCATCCCCTTTCATCGAATCGGTTCTAAAACAACGAGCCTCCGGCGACTACAAGGGACTTGGTTTCTTTGACTTTATTTGGCAACCGGCCTCCAATCCAGCCACAACAAAATATTTTGAGTTTAGCGGGCAGACCGGCGGCGTATTGCTGATCAAGCCCACTACGCGACCAGGAACCAGCTCACCACTCAAACTGCATGACATTATCCTTGCGGTGGACGGCTTCCCGATCGACATACAGGGCGACTATCTCGACCCCGACTACGGGCATGTCATAATGGAATATCTCGCCTGTCGAAACAAATGGGCCGGTGACACAGTCCAACTCAAAATCTGGCGTGATGGAAGGGAGCAGGAAATCGATTACGTTCTTCCAAAAGCCGATTTCACTTCCAACCTTGTCACCGATCGACCTGATGATACCGAACCGACTTACGTGATCGCTGGAGGCTTGGTTTTTGTGCCTCTCTCCGCAGAGTTTCTTAGCAGCTGGGGCGCAGACTGGCAGCGAACAGCACCTTTCCGCCTCGTTCATTACAACAACCAGAAAGCAAATGAAAACCAACCATCACTGGTTGTTCTATCGCTTGTTTTGCCGGATCGCTACAATATCGGTTATCAAAAGAGGAACTCTCATAATCTGGTAATCGACAGAGCCAATGGTAGACAGATTTCCAAGCTGAACGACGTTCTGGAAGCCCTCAAGACACCTCAGGAAGGGTTTCATGTTTTCGAGTTCAAAAAAGGCAGCTCTATGGAGAAAATTATTCTAGATGCCGAAAGAATGCCAGAAGCCAATCAGCGTATCGCCAAGCGATATAACATCGAACGGTTGCAGAAACTTAAATAAGGGCATACTCATAAGAACCTAGCCCTAGACTGATATGCCACCCGGGCGTAGCTCCTAATCCTGCTCGAGCAAAGACCATACTCGCAGCGACTCCGAGACACCCCACGCCTGGGCGTCGCAACCCCGTTGTTGATGCGGAGCGTCGCCGTCAAGAATCTCCGGCACTTGCCCAAGGCAACCCTCGTTCATTAAGTCAGCGACGCTTCCCAAGTAGCCCTTGGCAGCCTCGATAGCATCAGGATCACCTGGCCAAGCGCGGACAAGCGCTTCGCAAAACTGCGGCAGGAGCCAAGTCCATGCTGTGCCGTTGTGATAGGCTGGTTTGCGGGAGGTGTCCTCATCTCCCTCGTAACGCCCCCAGTATGGATTCATCGGGTCATTCAGTAACTCACCGTTGTGTCGAATCTCATGCTGTGTCACCGCTGCCAATGGAGCAAGTGAGCGCACAGCACCGGGGACGAGCAAATGCCGGGCGGCGGCATCGACGTTTGCGCGAGCAATCGTTCCAACTACGACTCCCAAGCTGACGGCAATTAGGATATTGCAACGGAGATTAGCATCGACTCTCGCCTCTACAGGCGATTGCCCAGGCTTTGCCAAAAGGCAATCGGCTAGCCAACCGCGCTCCTTGCACCAAAAGAGCTTGAGGAAACTTTGCTCGGCCTTGGCCAAACGGGACGCCCACTCTCCACTTGGTTGAAGTTGGGCCAAGCGAGCAAGCAGGCGAATCCAAAGCGCTTGTATCTCAACGGGATACCCCTCACGTTGAGTACCAGCTGGGTGGTTGGTGTCCATCCAAGTGAAGTGCGCTGGACTAAAAACCAAACAGGAATTGGCGTCCATTCGGATGCCATTAGGAGTACCGGAACTGTAATATTCGCCGATTTTTTCGACAACAGAAAGAAATGTCCGCTCCCCATCGTCTGTTTGTTCGCCGTAAAAACCATCACCCAATTTGTCCGCCAACTCCTCGATGGACAAAGCGAGCCAAAGCGGCGCGTCGGACGTTTCGCGGTTCGAGTCGTCGTCGCCAAAAATCGCGTTGGGAATTGTGCCCTCCTTTTCGTGAGATGCAAACAGACTGACAACAGCACGAGCCTCGTCCAGTCGACCGGCGGCAATTAAGCCGCGCACAGCGACCAGCGAGTCACGCCCCCAATCCAAAAACCAGGGATATCCGGCAATGATCGATTTGGCCTTGCCGCGCTGAACCACAAACGCGTTCATCGCAGAATTCAGAGCCTGACCGAATCCAGCCCAACCGTTCGCCCAACCGTGTTCATCCGTGATAACCTTTCGGTCGGTCTGTTCGATGTTAGTTTCGTTGATGGATATCAATAAATTGGCCTCTTGACTACTTTCGATGGGTAGGTGAAACCAACCGGGGCTGAAGGCGTCGCCGCAGGCTTCCTGACCTCGACTCATCTCAGTTGGGTGCGGTATGTCTCGACACCATTCCTCTTCGGCAAAGAAACGGCCACAAGAGGCACGTGCAACCAAGCGCCTATCAGGCGATGGGCTGAACTCGAAACCGTCGCCTTCGCTCAAGGATCGAGTCGCTTCGCGAAAATGCTTCTCGGTTTCCGGGTTCAGCTTTGTTTCCCCATGATAGCTACGGTCCTCTATGTCCAAACGAACGGTTGCTACCAATTTATCTTCTTGTTTAGTTCCAACTGACTTGAACCATAAAAGAATTGCGTTCTTCCCTTGAATTAGTTTCACCGATATTTTAAATCGAACACTACGCCCTTCACTTGCAGGAATGACGTAAACCCAAGATGCTTGTTCGCCGATATCAGACGAGTAGAAGCGTCTACTGCTCAGTTCCGTTTGAAAGCCGTTCACGTTCACCCAGACTCGAAGTCGCTTGGTCATCACCCACCGGTCCACGGGCAGTTGTGGGTGAAGGTTGGCCGCTAGCACGCAATCGTATTTCGACTGTACGGTTCCCAGCCAACTACTCATCCGGGACATGGCACCGCGTCCGTTGGTGAGCAAGGACACCGGCAACTGTCCGTGTTTCCTTAAATCAAAGTTTCTAATAAGTAAACCCATGTCGGGCTCGGTTGGGAGAACTCGGATAGTCGATGTAATGGAACAAATCTGATCGTCGAAAGCCGTCAACTTAACGTTCCATTCTCCGTGTATATTGATCCTCTCAACAAGTGCGAAGTGGCAACCCTTGACGATTTGACTTTGTCGATTGATTGGCACGGACTTCGATGCAGTGTCACGAAGCGAAACGCGAAAGGGGCAATTGTGCTGAATTAGCAAATTATGCCCGGCAGGGATAAGCGTCACACGATTTGTATTGCTGACACTCCATCGAATTGTATTTTGGTAAATGTGGGAATGGGTGCTCGACTCCAGGCACTGCACGAGTAGGGCAGGTATCGGCGGTAATTTTGGTTTTGGGTTAGTGTGCTGTAAGCAGTGGGCAGTGCCCTTGGCTAAGCGGTAAGCACCAAAATCGCTAGTTCCTAACTCATACCCTAAGTCTTGGGCAAGAAGATCGGTTGCACGTTGCCAAACGGGCGGAAGGGTCAACACGACTTCGTTTTCCTTATCGCAGTCTAGGTTGATCAGAATAAGCAACTCGTCGCCAAATTTAGATTCGCGCAGCAGGGCAAACACCGGAGAGTCAGCCGAACTGAGTCGCGTGAGCATCGTGCCATCGCGGAAACATGGGTGCGAGGCAAGCAGACTGTTCAATTCAGCGAGTTCAACAACGATGTTCCTATCGGCACCCCAATTGAGACCAGCAGATCCGTGTACGCTTATCTTTTGATCTGCCAACCACTCGACGCCGCAGGTGAAGCCGTAAGTGCCGTTGATGCTGGCAAGTGCACAGAGGCGGTTGCGCATCAAGGACCAAGCTCGGCCTCGCTTTGCCAAGCGTTCGTTGTCATGTGTCTCGCTATAGTGAGCGAGCGGGCCGATTTGATTGGCCTGCTCATGCGCATGGTCGAGATAGCCGGCAACTTGTGTTCCGGAAAATTCTTGGAATAGCTCCGAGTAGGCCCAATGCATGCCTCCCTCGACAAGCAGCGATTCAGTCTCACTCCAGCCGCCACCGAGGCCCTCAAGTAAGAATACGGTGTCCGGAAATTCAAGGCGAACTTTTGCAATAATGAAGCGCCAAACGGGCAGCGGCACCTTGTACCCGGCGTCACATCGAAAGCCATCAACGCCTCGGTTGCACCACAGCAGGAACGCTTTAGCCAACAGTTGCCAAAGCAGGAGCGGCTTGGGGTCAAGTTCGACAAGGTCTTCCCAAATCGTGCCCCACGCGCCGGGGCTTTCGAAGTTGCCGTCGTCCAACCGACGAAACCATTCTGGGTGCTTCTCTTGCAATGCACTTCCCCAGCCAGTGTGATTGATGACTAGGTCGAGCATTACATAACCGCCAAGCCGGTGCGTCTCATTGCTTAACTCGACAAACTGCTGAACCCCGGTTGTCTTGCGGTCGAACTCCACCAGTGCTGGGTCGAGCATCGTGAGGTCGAGCGCGGCGTACGGACTGCCGTAACGGCCCATGCGTGCATCAGGCGAGGTTGGACTTGGGTTGACAGGTAGCAGGTGGAGCCACTTGCACTTGAGTCGCCCGATGATATGCGGTAACTCAGACTTAAGGTCGCGCAGCGTTCCGCTCGGTGGGATGATTGTCCATCTGCTCTCCTCCAGCTTGGCCAATGGCTCGTCGAGCGGCAAGGTTGCCGCTTGGCTAGTGGTTTTGGTCGAACCAAAAAGGCGTGGGAAGGCGCAGTAAATGGAGTTCCCGTGCCTGGTGTGCGCTGGATGAACGTTGATCGTGATGTTGCCGCCCTCGGCCCAGTGTTGAAAACCGGACGAATCCTCAACCCAAGCGATCGCCTTGAACAAACCGGTTTCATTCAGCGGCATATCGATGTGCCAAATACCACCGTTGAGCGTCATCTCGAAATCGCGCCACCCTTCGTCAGTCGGCGTGTCTGCAAATTCGACCGGCCTGATTATAGAGTTCAACACCTCTCGGCTTTGCCCTATCGTGGTGCGCAGGCGCGCCTTAATTGAATCGGCACCTAGATCAAGCGACAATTCGAACCGCATTGTGTCGCCGACAAATTTCAAGACTCTACTACCAGGTGCCGGCCGCATCACAGGGTGCAGCACCCCACTTAAATCTGCTTCGATCATGATGCAATTGGCAAAAAGTACGCGGTCTTATGTTAACCGATGGCTTCTCTGAGATTGTCGAGCCACCGGGGCACAGCAACCCACGGATCCGCCTTTGCCTCATACTCTAGCGCAACGAATCCCTGATACCCCCCGTCTCGGAGAATCCTGGTGAGCCTCCCGAAGTCGGCGACGCTTTTCTGCCTTGCGCCGCGCTGGCGCATTTCGACTTTGAGCTGCACGTTCACGGCATGCGGAACGCACTTGGCGATATCGCCGTAAATGTCGTCTGTATGGAAGTTGCCAGTGTCGAGATTGACGCCCACCCACTTACTGCTCGTTGACTGGACGATCTCGAGCAGGTTTCCTGCCTCAGCAACGATGCCACCGTGGTTCTCGACGCCAAGGAACACACCGCGTTTTCCGGCGTATTCTCCAACCTCTTCAAGGGCCTCGATACAGAGTGCCTTTGCCTGCTTTAGCGTTAGCCCATGCGCACTTCCTGCAAACACCCGTACATGAGGGGCGCCCATGTGTGTGGCCTTGTCTATCCACTTTTTAACATAGTCAATCTGAGTATCACGTTTCTCCCCTTTGGGTAGCGTGAACACGTTGCCCACAGCCGTTCCACTGACGGCAATACCGCGCAAGAAGGCATGTCTCTTGAGTGCAAGCAATTCCGCTCGGCTAATCTGTGGGTCAAGATAGTAGCTGGTCAACTCGGCACCATCGATTCTCTGATCAGCACAGTAGTCGATAAAATCGTGCATGTCGATCTTTTTGGCATTCGGGGGACGGTTTTGCACATGCGTGGCGGTAGTGAAATGATCGCGAAAGCTATACGCGGCAAGGCTCAATCTAAGTCGCGCCTTGCCTTTGCGCTGTACTGAAGTAGCGGCTGAGAGATGTGATGGTACCGACAGGCCAGCGACAGCTAGTGCAGGAGCGACACCAATAGACTTAAAAAAATCACGCTTACTATATTGTATCACCCCCCCCATTTAAGCTGGAAGCCGGGAAGCATCCAATTTAAATCGCACTCCAAATGCGCGCATTGCCCACACATCCTGCGGCAACCCCACGCCTTTTAGAGCAACGTTATAACACATAAAGCAACACAAAACACAGCTAGCCAGCCTTTGACAGTTGGCCTAGCCAATGCTACTTATCTCGCATGAAATATTGCCCTAGGAATACTTGTTTTTTCCTATTGATTACACTATGTTGTATGATCGTTGTCAGCCAACAAGAATCGCTGCGAGCTGAAAGCTCAGAGCCGTTCATTTACTCGACGGAGATTGACGGTAACCAAATAGTGGTGAATGTGCATGTCCCGTCGGGACACTTAAGCGCAGTACTAGAGATTAGTAATGACGTGAACACCGGATGGCAGCCGATCGTTGCCGGAACGCTTACAGGCGAAGAAGGACTGGTCACGTTTCGTTTTCCAGACAATCAACCGATTCGATTCATGCGAGTGAAAGCCGCCCCATCTATCGAGTTGCCAAAGGTCTCCTTTGGAGGAACGCCCCATTTTAATGTAATACCAGGCTTTTACGAATTCCTAGAATTCAAGGATGATAAGGTCCCTACATTTGGCCTGAACCCTGTTTGGAGTCTTGGCCAGGCAAAAAAGATCGGGCACCTGCTGAATCGGATTGCATATGGCCCAAGTCTGTCCGATGTCACCAAAGTGGAGGAAATTGGAATTGGGGATTATATTGATTCCCAGCTAAACCCTAATACGGCGGATTGGCAACTTTCGGTGAGGCTCAATGAAAAGGAAGCTGAACTGTTTCACTTTCACGAACCAACCAAGGACCGAACGCATGTCGATGATGGGGAATCCTGGAGATTCTTTAGAGGCACGAAGCAGCCACCCAGTAACTGGAAAACAATGAATTTTGACGACAGCGAATGGGAACAAGGTCCGTCCGGATTCGGTTATGGCGATAGAGATGACAAGACTGAGTTGTCGGACATGCGGTTTTACGAGAAAACAAATGAAGAGCCGGGGCAACCTGGTTACCTTAGTCTGTTTATACGGCGCAAATTCGAACTAAGAAACCCATCTGAAATTAAACGGTTAATATTCAGCGTAGATTACGATGACGGCTTTATCGCCTACCTGAACGGGAGGGAGATAGCACGCGCTAATCTGGAAGGAGTTGCCCGCTACAACACTGCGGCAAGCAAGACACACGAGGCTGGTGATCCGATTGACTTCGATATCACAGATAAACTTGGCGTAATACTTGAAGGGAACAACGTGCTCGCGATCCAGGTTCACAATGACAAGATAGACAGCACTGACCTGACAATGATCCCAAGGCTGGTGAATCGCACCAAGCTGGACTTACCCGCAGTGAAACGAATCAAAGACATCAGATCCCTGCAGCAACTCATTCACCTGCGGGGTATTTATTCACGCCGTCAACTCCAGGCTGTTCTGGCTGAGTTTTGGGAGAACCACTTTACAACTGATTACGACAAACTCGTTGAACACCTTGAAGACCTTGAAAACTCGGATGGGAATGAAGCCATGAGTTCCGAACAGGCCGAGCAGGAGGCCGCACAGATGGAGTGGAAGGAATACGAGTTCTTCCATGACAACGCACTCGGTAATTTTAGAGACCTCCTCCTTTACAGCGCGACCAGTCCTTCAATGCTGATTTATCTGGATAACGTACTGAACGAAAAAAAGGAACCAAACGAAAATTTTTCAAGGGAAATCCTCGAACTGTTCGGTTTCGGCGTCGATAATGGATACAACCAAGCCGACATTGAGGAATTGGCCAAGGCATTCACTGGCTGGAATGTTCGAAAAGTCTGGCCAGATGATTTGAAAACATTTCCGATATCGGCCCGAACTCCACACACAGAAGAAAGCGCGCAATACCATGACGATGACAAGCTTAAGACCGGTCGTGTATGGCGTTATTTCAAGGGACTAAAAGAGCCGTCTCCCAAGAAGGCAGGAAACGATCTGATCCCCACTCTCGAATGGATACAACCGGGGTTCAACGACTCCAAATGGTTCAGGGGCATAGTCAGCATTGGCTATGGGGATGATGACGATAAAACCACACTCAGTGATATGCGCAATCGATACACCTCCATTTACCTTCGCCACTCTTTTGCTATTGACGACCCGTACGAGATGGACAACCTGATGCTTCATGTGGAGTACGATGATGGGTTTATTGCATACTTAAATGGCGAAGAAATAGCGAGGAGCGAAACCATGAACTTCACCGGTTACCCGCCCCCCTTCGATGCGGAAGCCAACGCGGGGCACGAGGTTACCGATAAGCCGATGACAATTAATCTGAAGGATTATTTTCGCCTACTGAAACCCAGCCCCGATGAAAACATACTCGCAATACAGGTGCACAATCTCACCAGGAACAGCTCGGATCTTTCCATTAAACCGAGACTTGTGGAGCGCAAAGCTCTTCCTGGTAGCATTGAGAACGGCGACCCGAACGGCGAGTGGACGTTTCGATTCATCCCGGATCAACATCACAACGGCCCAAAGACCCTCTTCAAAGGAACGAATCACCAGCACCGGATTCGAGCCAATCAACGTGGTATCCATGGTGTCAATGATGCGATCAGCGTCATTGACACCATGGCCGACCACCCTTCAACCAGTGAGTTCATTTGCCTGAAACTCGTTAATAAATTTGTCTCGGATGAAATCAGCTTGGCGGCCTTCCATAATCGCAACGCTCCAAAGGAATTGCTCCTACTTATGGACCAGGCCATTGAGGCTTGGCACTCAACCCAGCCAGCGGGCAACATCGACAACGTCATGAGGGTTATTCTGGATCCAAAAAAGCAGCAGAGTGCCTTTTGGCAGGACATCGCCTATCGCGGCAAAATTAAGACGCCAATTGAGTACATCAACAGTTCCATTCGGGCCTTAGACGCAGATGTGACTGACACAAAGTTGCCCGATTATAATGCCGACCTTGGAATGGAACTATTCGTTCGTGACGATCCAGACGGATACTCAGAGATCGGCTCGGACTGGATGGATACCAGCACCCTACTTGAGCGCATGACCTTCGCACAGACCATAGCAAGTAACGCGGATAAATATGTTGAGTGGGACGCCGAAGCGCTCTTCTCAGAAAGAGGTCCAGACACTCTTGTGCGTTACCATGTACCGTCCAATGGATCACTAAATACAGACTGGATAAAAGTCGATTTCAATGATGCTAAATGGAGTTCAACCGGAACTAGTGTAGGTTATGACACAAATGCCGATTACGCGGAATTGATAGACCTGAATGTGCAAAACAAGATGCACCAAGAAAAAACCTCGGTTTACATTCGGCTTCCGTTTCTTGTAGAAGATCCAGGGCAATTTGATTATCTGCGGTTGGACATGCGATACGATGATGGTTTTGTCGCCTACCTGAATGGTGTCAGAGTCGCCGCCGCCAACGCGCCAGATAGTCTTAAGTGGAATTCCAGCGCTACGGAAGGGCATACTGACAGTGAAGCGGTGGAATTTCAGGCCTTCTCTCTTTCAAGGCACATTAAGCGACTTAAAAAAGGCAAAAATATCCTCGCAATCCACGGGCTCAACGTCTCCACCACCAGTTCTGACTTCTTGATAGAGCCCCGTCTTCGGGGTGGCCTTGGTGGTGGAGTATCCATCTTGAACTACTTTGACAGGTTGCTGTTCCAGAATTCTCTCACCGCTGAACAGCGAGGAATCCTCCTGGACTTTGTCAATTCGAATATTGTCGGTAGACCCAAGAAACTCGATCCTGCCTCGTCGACGTATCTAGATCGTGTTCAGGAACTCGTAGGCCTGATCTTATCGATGCCGCAGTGGCAGTTTCAATAGACACCAAGTCAAAATGACGCTGATCTCATAATTCAAGAACCATGAACATTCAACGACGCGACTTCCTCAAAACCAGCAGCTTGGCGAGTGGAGCGCTTGGCTTAAACATACTTGGCTCGCTTGGCCTACCGCAAAATCTGCAGGCGGATGGCCATGCCGGTAACAAGAAGATGCTGTTCATCTTCCAACGCGGAGGCAATGACGGGATCAACGCCGTCATCCCCCGTGGTGACAATGAGTACAACACCACCAACCGCCCTACCCTGTTCCTTCGCGAAAACCAGGCGCTGGATCTAGGCAACGGATTTGCCCAACTACATCCCGGCCTGGAGCCGATGATGGAGATCTTTAACAGCAAGAAACTCAATGGACAAGAAGGGCCAGGGAACTTGGCTGTTATCCACAGAGTTGGCTACTCAGGTCAGTCGCGGTCTCATTTCAATAGCCAGCACTACTGGGAAAACGCCACCCCCGGGAATAAAAAACTCGATGAGGGCATGTTCTACCGGCAGATCACAAAGACTCTTGACCTGACAGACGAGAAAAACGCCTTCGTCGCCGCAAGTCTTTCTGGTTCACAGATGGTTTCACTTCGCGGATCAAAACCACTTCCGAACTTTCGAAAGGCTTCAGAATTCGCCTTCCAAGGCAGTGTCAATCAAAACCGTAAGTTCCTCGGCACACTGCCCGGTACAGATCATCGTTGGCCTGATGGATCAGGAGTACTTGGCCTTTACGGAGGTCGCCCCAACCTTCCAAGGAAACGTTATCGTGAAACCGTTCATCGAACAGGACAACTGCTCGGCTCGACAATCCAGACACTTCAAGACGCCACAAAAAAAACATACACTCCGGCCAATGGAGCGACTTATCCAAACGGGAACCAAGGGCAACGCCTCCGCGAAGCGGCGATGCTGTTTAAGAGAACCAACGCGAAAATCTTAGGGCTCAATATTGGCGGCTGGGATACACACACTAGTCAGGGGCAACTTTACGGGAAGCATCGGCAATTACTTGGCAAAGTGGCACTGGCCTTCCAAGCATTCTACCGAGACATGCAGGATCAGTGGGATGATATAGTTATTGTCACGATGACCGAGTTCGGCCGTACATCCAAAGAGAATGGCAGCCGTGGTACTGATCACGCAGAGGCAGCCGCAATGTTCGTTGCCGGGGGCGGGGTCAAGGGTGGTGTTTACAATTGCGACAGGAATTCATGGAAGAACGGTGACATTTTCAGCACTAAAAACGGACGTTATCTGGCTCGAAAGACGGATTTCCGTTCGGTGTTTGGTGAGATTTTCACTGACCACTTTGGTGACTCAAAAAAACAGCTTGAGCAGGTTATTCCCACGTACAACGAAGCCAAGGGAGAGAATTCAAAGGATTTCAAAAAGCTTGGCCTGTTCGCCTGAACCAACTGGTTGGGCAGTTCAACAATCACATATACCAGCTACTCACCGAACAATGGCCCGGCAGCAAATCCCACTCGAACCTTTGTTTCACCAACTGATACGAAATCCAGAAGTAAAGCCCCAGCCATCATATCCGGCTTCACCTGCCTGTCTGCTCAAGCGTGTGTATTTGATGCCGTTCTGCCACTTCAATTTATGCCCGTAAAGGTAATAATTGGCACCAAGAAACATCTCGTTAGCCTCTTTGCCTGTGCTAGAGTTCAAGTTTTTTTCGTATTTACTTAATCGAACCCCCTCACCGCCGGAGCTTTTAATATAGGTGTACCTGAAAACAAGTTGAGCCTTATCCGTAATATCGTAGAAGGGCATAATGTGAAGGCCTGCAATATCATTTTTGCCCCCATAACCATCTGAAATCCCTAGATCGGTCCAGAGATGTAAATTGCCTTTGTCTAATTTCATGACAAGAGAGGCTGCGTTTTTGTGGTGAGGCGTTTTGTTGCCCGCATCCTGTGACTGATTGACGTAGTCGAGTCGAAGTAGGGCGTTATCCATTTTAAGTTTCTCCTTGAAGTTGTAGCCAACCGTGAAAAGCCCAAACTGACCATAGTTAAATGCCTCTCCAAACTCAGGGCCGTGGTCACTCGAAAACAATCCTGCCAAGTACTCCCACCCTCTCCTGTCGCCTGAAAATGAGATACCTGTAAAATATTCTTTTGGAAATCCAATGTTACCAGCCAACTTGCTTCTTTCTAGTGTGTAAAGTTTTTTTGATGATGTCGATCCATCCAAGGTGAAAGGTGCGGATTGCCGGCCTAATTTAACAGTCAACCCACTTGCTGCAACCCACGCCAAGTTGGCATCAGTGAGTTTATTGTACATTGGATTCGGATCGTTTAGATTCATATCAGCCTCAGAATGAAAGGTGAGTGATTTAAAGAGAGATGCCTTTAATCCAACGCGAAATCGCCTCCAGTTGAAATCGCTCTCTGAGCCCGCATTTGAATCACCAAAATTATAGTAGTCAGCCTGCAGTCGGCCAGTCAACGCCAACTTTGTGAGTATGTTGTTGGGTGTGTCGTGCAGCACTACTCGACCCCACAACTTTTCATAGACTTTCTCATTGACTGCCTCGCCCATTGCTACTCCGGCGTAAGCGATCGAGAATAGCACGGCGACCGCTTTCTCAAGTTTGTTATTGTACCCACCCTTTTTCATTCATTTATTATTACTATAACTCACAGTAAACCCACCTGTTTGAGTGCGCTAGGCGCAAAATAGATGCAACCTCCAAACGAAATGGTAAAGCAACATTACTAGCAAAACGATACTCTTTTATGTGACGGTTGCATCACAGCATACCTAGCGCTTAAACGTATTCCTCAGGATGTCACAAAACTGCAACACTGAAAATGAGTAGTAGACAAATCCAGACGGCTAGGCATTTCTTCTTGCGGACCTTGGAGCCCTTTTAAAATGAATCGGGATCAATTTCTCACAATCGTAAAGATCCTAGGGGTTGCAGCTTGCCTCTACTTGTTCCTCGTAGGCATTGGTGGGATGGGTTATTCCTTCAAATTGTTCGGCAAGGAATTCTCACAAAAAATCCTCGAAGCGACTTCTTCTCCGTTGATCGGCCTGTTCATTGGAGTCCTAGCCACGACTATCGTTCAGAGTTCATCAACCACTACCAGTATCATTATTGGCATGGTAGCCGCAGAGGCTATCGGCGTGCGTAGCGCCATCTTCATGGTCATGGGGGCCAACATCGGCACTACCGTCACTGCCAAACTCGTTTCGCTTGGCCACATCACGCGAAAGGCCGAATTCCGACGGGCCTTTGCTGCTTCGTCCGTGCACGATACGTTCAACTTAACCACTGTCGCACTGGTTTATCCTCTCGAGTATTTTTTCCATGTCATAGAGACCGCAGCCACTTGGATGGGAAGTATCTTCGTTGATGTTACCGGAATCACAAAACCGGAGAATTACCTCAAGAAAATCACCAAGCCTGCAGTCGAAGGGCTTTCGGACCTTCTCAACAATATTCCATGGCTCGTCCTTTTGGTGTCTGTTGTCATAACCTTCTTCATGCTCTGGGGCATTGTGAAGCTTCTCCAGAGCCTGGTACTGAAAAAACTCGAATCGTTTTTTGACACCTACATTTTCAGGAATTTAGCGATGTCCTTTAGTGTGGGGTTAATCCTGACGGTAATGGTTCAGAGCAGTTCCATCACTACATCCTTGATCGTGCCCCTTGCTGGAGCTGGGGTGCTCCGCTTGCAACAGATATTCCCCTTTACAATCGGGGCCAACATCGGAACCACCATCACCGGCCTGCTCGCCGCCCTTGCTGTAGCAGGCCAACCTGGCATTGACCCCAAACTTGTATTGGCAGGCGCCACCGTTGCCTTCGCTCATTTCCTCTTTAACGCATCGGGAGCGGTAATTTTTCTTCCGTTCAAAAGGGTGCGCGAGATACCTGTACATGTCGCAGAGTGGTTGGCTGAGTTTTGCCTCAGGAACCGTTTCATTCCCATTGTATTCATTGTTCTTGTTTTTTACCTGATTCCACTGGTGTTTACTTGGAGCTCTATTGCAAAAGTATTCGGAAAAAACTAAACTGCGGAAAGAAAAGATACAAACTGGCTTATGTGGAAAGAACTCATTCAATTATTCAAGAAGGACAACCTGTTTGAACAGGCCTACCGAGAAGCTGCCAAAATGCTCGACACCGATGCAGCCATGTACGACGCCTCGGTTGAAGCACTACGACACAAGGATACAGCAGAAGTGAACCTGGATATTCACAATGCAGACAAGTCGGTCAACCGCAGTGAACGCGATGTTCGCAAGAAAGTGATGACTCACCTAGTTGTTTCCGGCGGAACCAACCTTGCCTCAGGGCTTAGCTTGGTCAGTGTTGTCGTTGATATTGAGAGGATAGGAGACTACACAAA
>Ga0163108_10001011_pt1 | contig 20713 bp, 18 predicted proteins | sample Fk1155metaG_FD_109644 | JGI IMG/M metagenome (GOLD analysis project Ga0163108, IMG submission 109644) | Marine microbial communities from the Central Pacific Ocean - Fk160115 155m metaG | ecosystem: Environmental > Aquatic > Marine > Oceanic > Photic zone | place: The Central Pacific Ocean...
CACAAAAACCAGAAAAAACATGGGAAGATTTTTTAAGGCATGTAAAACAGTTCAAACCACTTCTTTTTTCTGTTTTAGAATATGCAAGTGATATCAAGCTTAACTTAAGTCAAAAAACACTAAAGATTTTTTATCATCCAAAAAACGCATTTCAATACGAGCAAGTAACATCATTAAAGTCCGTCAACCAATTAAGAGAACTCACACATAAATTCTATTCAAAAGAACTTACCATTGAGACCTTCTTAAACAAAGAAGCGGAAGATAGCCTGATTGATAAAAAAGCCAAGCAAAAAGAACAAAAAGTTGCCCAAGCAAAACAATCTATTCAAAACCACCCCATCATTCAAGAAGCTACCGCACTATTTGGGGGGACCTTGGGTCCAATTCAACTCAAAGATCACAAGCTTGGAGAGTCTGCATCATGATAGCCCAACAAAACAACGAACAGCCTATAGATAAATTGGTTTTTGAGCTTTCTAAGTTACCTGGAATTGGGGAAAAAACAGCCTCAAGACTAGCTTACTTTATTATAAAACAAGATTCGAGCTACTCAAAATCACTTGCTGAATCAATCTTGTTAAGTAAAAAAAACATCCAATTTTGTCAGCAATGCTTCCACTTAACCGATGTGAATCCTTGTCGCATCTGTAATTTAAATAATCGAAAGACAGGAAGCATATGCGTTGTAGAACAGCCTTCTGATGTTTTAGCAATTGAAAAGTCACAACTTCACTACGGCGTCTACCATGTTTTACATGGTGTATTATCACCTTTAGATGGCATTGGTCCTGAAGATTTAAAAATAAAAGAGTTACTCAATCGCTTAAACACTAAAACTGATCAAAAAAACTCTTTTCATGAAGTAATTTTAGCAATGAATCCCAGCGTTGAAGGTGAAGCAACTGCGTTATACCTTGCACGACTTATTCAACCTTGTAGAATTAAGGTTACTAAAATTGCCCATGGACTTCCGGCCGGAGGTCTTTTAGAGTTTTCTGATCGACAAACGATTGGAAAAGCTTTTGAAAACAGAGCGGAGATTAAATCATTGTGAGTTTTATTAATTACGCCTCAAAAGAAATTAATATAAAATTGGTTTACTTCGGACCTGGATTAGGTGGAAAAACTACAAACATACAGCACATTTATGAACAAACTCAAAAAGATCAAAAGGGGAAGTTGGTTACATTAAGTTCAGAAAATGAAAGAACTCTTTTTTTTGATTTTTTACCTTTATCTATTGGTGACGTAAGAGGATATCAAACAAGATTTCATCTCTACACCATTCCTGGACAAACTTTTTATGAAGTATCCCATGAATTTATATTAAAAGGTGTTGATGGGATTATTTTTGTTGCCGATAGTCAAAGCGAAAGAATGGAAGCAAACATTGAAAGCTTTGAGCACCTTGAAAAAAATCTAACACGACATGGCTATGACTTAAATAAACTGCCACTTGTTTTTCAGTACAACAAAAGAGACTTAAAGGATATTGTTTCGATTCAAGAGCTAGAAACGGTTTTTAATCCGATGAATAGGCCTTGTTTTGAAGCAGTTGCTAATGAAGGGGCGGGGGTAATGGAAACCCTTCAAGCAATAAGTCAGTGGGTAATTAAAGACTTAAAAGGGGGAGAAGAGTAAATGAAGAAAAAAGAACTTACAAGGTTTAAGAAAATCTTTGAAGAACAAAAACAAACCATTTTATACAATGACCGTATTTTACGTGATGACTTCAATGTAAGTGGTGATGACCGTTTAGATGAATTAGATCAAGCAACAACGGATATAGAGCAGTCTATGAGGATGCGCCTTCGCAACAGAGAAATGCTCTACATAAAAAAAATCGATGAAGCTTTAAGACGTATTGAAGGAAAAACATTTGGATTATGTGACATGTGCGAAGAACAAATTGAAATGAAACGTCTAGAAGCAAGACCTACAGCAACACTCTGTCTTGTCTGCAAAGAAGAGCAAGAAAAAACAGAAGTTCTTACTGCAGCAGGCCGTAAACACAAAAGCTTGGGAGAAACCTTCTCGAGAAAGTTTGCATAACCCCAGGGACATTTTGACTCCAGGTAGTTTTTTTTTCATCTCATCCCCTATTGAGATGGTCTATATTCTCTTATTTCGTTGAAATAACAGCTTTTTTTTAATGGCACAACTTTAGCATTATCATTTAGCAATACAGAACTGAGAATCACCTCAGTTTTGGAAAGGGGGATTAAAATGAAAACAATAAACTTATTTAACATAAAGGGTTTTAGATCTTTTAATTTCCTAACGCTAGTCCACCTTTGGACTGACTTCGATTCTTCATATCTCCAACTAGCGAGATCACGAATCTACCAAGCAATTTAATTTGCACACCGATTCAAAGCTAAATCCTAAACAAGATAATTATTATTAAGTTAAATAAACTGGGGAGTTTTATTATGAAAAACGAAGTTCAATTAAAATTTAAAAAATTATTTGAAGATCGAATCAAAAAATTCAGCTATACAAACAAAAAAGTTCAACCTGAGTTCTTTTTATCAAAAGACGACATTTATGACGATGCTGACCTTACTGCAGTAGAGACCGCTCAAAACATGGAGCTTCGTCTTAAAAACAGAGAGTCACTTTACTTAAAAAAGATATTTTATTCTCTTAATAAAATTAAAGATGGAACTTTTGGGCAATGCGAAGGATGTGAAGAAGACATACCTAAAAAGCGACTTGAAGCGCGACCAACAACCACTTTATGTATTTCTTGCAAGGAAGAGCAAGAACACGCTGAAAAAGGTTTTTTTGATAGCAGAAGGTCAAAGAGCTTAGGGAGAGAACTCAAATTTGCTTAAAAATTATTTAATACACGGATGTTGCCGATATCCACTCATGGATTTGAGGAGCACCTTAAAACAGAAGGTCAAGGAAGATCGAATTATTCCAAGAAGGAAACAGAGAAATTAAGGTGAACGGCAAACTCCCATTTTATAGGCCATCAAAAATGGGGGGAGTAGGGGGTTCTTAAGGCGGCTTAAAGAACTCTCAAAAAAAGGGGTTCTCCTATTCTAGGAGAACCCCTTTTCTATACCTTGTCCTTGGCTTAAAAGCATCATTCCATCGAGCTCAAGGCTCTTTGAACATTAATACGTCCACCGGTAACCATCTTACCTGCAAACGCTGGAACTGCATCAACAGATTCCATTATAATTTGCTTTACTTGCTTCGAAGTCAAATCAGGGTTTTTAGACCAAATTAATGCGGCAGCTCCTGCAACATGTGGACATGCCATTGATGTACCTGAGTGTGCTTTGTATTTATTGCCAGGCAATAAGCTGTAAACATTTACTCCTGGAGCAGCAACATCTGTTGAAACAGCTCCATAGTTAGAAAAAGAGGCTAATGCATCATTTTGATCTGATGCTGCAACAGCAATAATGTTCTCGTTATCAAATGCCGCTGGATAACTTGCATTACTACTATCATTATTAGCGCCATCATTTCCCGCAGCTGCTATAAATAATACGCCTGCCTCATTGGCTCTTCCAATTGAGTCTTTTAATGCTTGGTTGTTAATACCTCTACCACCCCAGCTATTACTTAAAACTTTAGCTCCGTTTTCAACTGCATAATCAATTGCTCTAATTGCATCGGCTGTTGTTCCTGACCCTTGCGAAGTCAAAAACTTCAGTCCCATAATTGAAACATGCTGAGCGACACCAGAAACACCTTTTCCGTTACCTCCCACTGCTCCAACAGTACCAGAAGTATGAGTTCCATGGCCTTGATCATCATAAGGCAAACCATCATTGTGAATGAAATCAAAACCTACAATATCATCTTGAGTAGGATTGGGGTTTCTCCACATATTAAATGATAAATCCTCATGGTTGTAATCAACACCAGTATCAATAACAGCCACAACAAATTCTTTTCCACCTCGATGATCACTCCAGGTCTCATCTGCTTTAATTTTCGCAATTCCCCAAGCTTTATCTAAATCTGGATCTGCTTCAGGAGGAATCACTTCTCCTGGAGGCTCTTGTAACTCCGGTCTGTTCGCAGGTGGATTACCTGGACCTCCCCCTCCTGAGTCTTTACAGCCTGGAGGAAGTGGTAACCCTGGAACCCAACAAAGATCTGGGTCACAGTCTGGAATATCTAAACCTGGAAAACAAGGAACTCCACCTTGTGGTTTAGGTAATTCCATTTGAGCTAATTCTGGAATGGTGAGTATGTAATTGGGCTGAGCATATTCAACCACTGGGTTTTTTTCAAGTTCACCAATTGCTTCTTCGATTGAAACATCTGCATTTAATACTAAATGCTCAAAGTCTTTCATCAAACCTGAAAAATATCTCACTTTATCAACACCAGCGCTGTCATACAAAAAGTTCATATTTGACTGAAGTCTTAAAGCACCTTCTTTATATTTTACAATCACTTCTCCAGATTGATAATCTGAAGAAAAAGCAAAACTAGAACTTAAAAACAATACTAAAACTAAGGCTATCCTTGGAAACAATGACATTAAAATTTTCCCCCTTATTTTTAGTTAAAAAAAGCTCCTTTACAACAAGCGTTAATTTTCAACTAATAATATTAGAAAAATTGTATTGGATTAATTTTATTTTGCAAACTTGTTGACAAAAAAAAAAATAAAATTTAATCACTTGAAGTTTAGCTAAAACCAACCTAGTATCTCCTTGCTGCAATCAAAGAACATATAAGTTTTCATAAGGTCCTCTTCATGTCTGAATCACTTACACTAAAGAATAAAGTAGCTCTTATTACAGGAGCCGGTCGCGGCATAGGAGCAGAAACTGCACTATACCTCGCTAAAAAGGGCGCTGATATTGTTATTAATGATTTAAATCTTGAAACTGCTCAACAAGTTGCAAAAAAAGTTGAAGCACTTGGTCAAAAGGTTTTTATAAATAATCATGATATTTCACTTTATGACCAAGCGCAAAACCTTGTAACTGACAGTTTAAATCAATTTGGACGAGTTGACATCCTGGTAAATAACGCAGGTATAACAAGGGATGCGATGCTTCACAAATTATCTGAAGAACTCTGGGATCAGGTGATAAATGTAAATCTCAAGGGAACATTCAATGTTGGACAAGCTTGTGCAAAAGTAATGATGGAGCAAAAAAGCGGGGTTATTGTAAACCTTTCATCTGTGGCACATCTTGGAAATGTTGGCCAAACCAACTACGCAGCATCAAAAGCAGGAGTCATTGGACTTACTCGAACATGGGCACTGGAACTTTCACGTAGCAATATCAGAGTAAATGCTATTGCCCCAGGCCTGATCGACTCCGCATTAACACAGCAAATCCCCTCTGAAATAAAAAATCAATTTGAACAAAAAATTCCTCTAAAAAGAATTGGAAACCCTCTTGAAGTTGCAAAGCTAGTTTACTTTTTAGCAAGCGATGACTCATCTTATATTACGGGGCAATGTTTTCATATCGATGGCGGACTCAGCGTTGGTATTTAAAGTTTTAGGTTTGCTCGATTTGCAATCACGCTACCAATCTTGATAAAAGTCTCAACACGCTCATTTGTTTTTTCTATGAGATCTTTAGAAGGCGTCCAAACTTCTTTTTGTCCAAATATCAAAACAGATGAGCCTCCAAAAAGAAAATAACCCTTTTCTTGTCCCTTGTTAAATTTAATCTCTTTATGGGTTTGAACAATACGACCAACACACATTGCTCCCACTTCAACATATGCTAATTTACCAAAATTTTTTGTTGAAAGAATTGACACCTTTCTTTCGTTGGTTGCAAAGATATCTTCTTTTGACTGAAGAGCTACGGGATTTACTGAATGCAAAGCCCCTCTCACTAAATACTCTTTTTCTAATACACCGTCATCTGGATAATGAAACCGATGGTAATCAGTTGGACAAAGACGTGCAATAATAAGTGGTCCACCTAAAAAACATTGGGCTATTTTTTTATTATCTAAAATAATCTCTGGAGTTAAAAAAGCTCCTTTTACTGGATAACTAATTTTTGAATCCACAGAAGAATATGCCAAGACTCTAGCTTCAACTGGTGACGGCATTTCGTAATGAGAAGTATTAAAGTTTCTTTTTTCAGGTTTAAATTTTCTTATAAAGAATTCATTAAAGTTTTTGTATTCTCGGTCCTCATACTCTTCCATCTGAATCTTAAATCGATCACAAAAAGGACGTATTTTTTTTTTACTTAAACCAGAAGAGTAGTACCAGCCGACAATCTTACTTATAAATGAACGAGATAAAAAATAATACGATAACATTTTTCCAAAAAAAGTTTGATATGCCCACTTTAATGATGTTTCACCATAAACCAACTCAGGTTCAATTTTATTTTTTTCTCTATTCCAAAAGTTAATTTGATGAACCATAGCTCTTGATCTTTAACACAAAAAAAACCCCCCTGCACTATTCATATAAGACAGGGGGGTAAACTTTATACTATTAAAGTCAGAATTAATTTAAGTCAGCTCATTTTCCTGCTGGCGACGTAAATATGTTGGGATATCATATTCATCATCTGCTAAATTAGTAATTCCAAGTCTTTGTGCAATTGCACGAGCTCTTGCAAGCTCTCCCTCTTCGCTGCCTAAAGACTTTTTTACTTCTTTCTCTTCGAGAATTTCTGGCGCTTTAGGCTCAGAACCAATCTGCTCACTTAAATCTTGAGCATATTTCATCTCTGCATTTGGAGCAGGGGGCAACGGTTGATTAAGTTTTAACTCATCTAACTTTGGTTCTGACTCAACTAAAACCTCAGATCTTTCTATTTTAGGAACATGACTTTCTCTGTGTTGAAGAAGTGTATCTACTCTTTGAATAGCTGGATCTCCTCCTAAACCAGTTGCAATTACTGTAACTTTTAATGAGTCTTTTAGTGACTCGTCAATTACAGTACCAAATATAATTTCTGCATCTTCATGTGCAGCTTCCATAATGAGTGTTGTTGCTTCATTCACCTCATTAATTTTTAAGTTTGAACCACCAGTAATATTAATTATAATTCCAGTAGCACCCTCAATAGAAATATCTTCAAGTAATGGGCTTGAAATTGCGCTTGTTGCTGCCTCAACAGAACGATTTTCTCCCTCTGCATAACCAATGCCCATTAATGCAAGACCTTTATTTTGCATAATTGTTTTTACATCTGCAAAGTCACTATTAACCAAACCAGTATGATTGATTAAATCAGAAATACCCTGAACGGCATTTAATAAAACTTCATCTGCTTTTGTAAAAGCATCCAGCATTGATAAGTTTGCTCCAGCTAAAGCTAACAACCTTTGGTTTGGAATAACAATAAGAGAATCGACATTCTCCTTTAATTGAGCCATTCCCTCTTGTGCAAATCTCATTCGCTTTCTGCCTTCAAACATAAATGGTTTAGTTGCAACTCCAACTGATAGTGCGCCAACTTCTTTAGCTATCTTAGCAATCACAGGGCCTGCTCCAGTTCCTGTTCCACCCCCCATGCCAGATGTAATAAAAATCATATCTGAATCAGATAAAATTTCTGATATTTTAGCGTAATCTTCTAGGGCTGCTTTTCTACCAATCTCTGGATTAGCACCAGCACCTAAACCTCTTGTTAATTCTTGGCCTATTGCAATTTTTGTTGGAGCTAAGGAAGCATCAAGTGCTTGCTTATCTGTATTTGCTGCAATAAAGTCAACACCCTCTAATCCCATTTTAATCATTGCGTTCACTGCATTACAACCACCACCACCTACACCCACAACTTTAATTTTTGCACCTTGAGTCGCTGCTTGGTCTAATTCAAACATTTTATTACCCCCTGTTTTTCTATAAATTAAAATAAATCCTTAATCCAAGAACTCATAGATTCACGAACTTTATCGTAAATATTCTTTTCTCGAATTGGAAACTTTGCCTTCATCATTCTTTGAGCGCCATACTTTAACAATCCAACGCCTGTTGCATACTTGGGAGATTGAACAACATCTTTTAATCCCCCTACTCCAAGTGGAATCCCTCTTTTAATTGGCATCTCAAAAATAAACTCTGCTAACTCACATGTACCTTCCAATAGCGTAGCTCCACCGGTAACGACAACACCCCCAGAAAGTAATTCTTGATAACCTGATTTCATTACCTCTCTTTGAATTAAAGAAAAAACTTCTTCAACTCTAGGTTCAATGATCTCAGATAAAAGTCTTTTAGATAAAACTCTTTGTTTTCTTCCTCCAACGCCAGCGACCTCAATTGTTTCATCTGGTTTGATAAGAGATGAAAGTGCACATCCATAACTTACCTTGATTTTTTCAGCTTCATGCTGAGGAGTTCTAAGTCCCAATGCTACATCGTTGGTAATATGGTTTCCACCGATTGCAAGAACCCCAGTATGAACAACTGCACCTTCTCTAAAAATTGCAATGTCACTTGTTCCACCACCAATGTCTACAAGTACAACGCCCAACTCTTTTTCATCTGCAGATAATACTGCTTCACTTGATGCAATGGGTTCTAAACAAATTTCAGAAACATTTAATCCAGCCTTGTTTGCACACTTAATAATATTTTGAGCAGACGACACAGCACCAGTAACAATATGAACCTTTGCTTCTAATCGAACTCCACTCATACCCACTGGATCACGAATTCCATCTTGATCATCAATAATATATTCTTGAGGAATAATATGGATCACTTCTCTGTCCATTGGAATAGCTACCGCTTTTGCAGCATCAATCACCCTTTGAACGTCTTGAGTTGAAACTTCTTTTTCTTTTACAGCAACAATACCAGTTGAATTAAAAGACTTAATATGTCCACCGGCAATTCCCGCATATACTGAAGAAATTTCAACACCTGCCATTAATTCTGCTTCTTCAACTGCTTTACTAATACTTTCAACAGTTGAATCTATATTAACGACAACACCTTTTCGTAAACCACTAGAAGGAGCTGTACCAATACCAATAATATCAATAACAGGCTTAACTCCTGGTTCAACAATCTCACCAACAATACAGCAAATCTTGGTGGTTCCAATATCTAATCCAACAACAAAGTCCTTTTTGGACATCTAGAATCCCTCCCCTGGGACTCTGAGAGCATCATTACTCATCAGTAGGCAAAAACTTACCATCTAAGAAATTCTAAGAATATCATTAGGTCTTGACAACTATTTTTTTATAATCGCTTAACCATATTTTTTTGACGGCTAAAGAACGTCGAGATAAATAAACTAAAACATCTTTTAATTGTCTCCATTGTTCTGTTTTTATCTCGTCAACACCTTGACTAAAATGCAAAATACTTTGAACCTTTCTTTTTGATTTATTCAAAAAATAACTTAGAATCACTCGAGTTTCTCCTGAACTTAAAAACCTCACAGAAGCTAACTCAACTCTTTGATTTAATTTAAGTTCATCCCATTTTTTTAAAAAATTTTGAGTAGTATTACCAATATCATTTTCACCAATAAATACTGGTAAACTTGCAACAGACTGTAGATCTACGGTGTCAAAAACTTTTCCTTTTTTATCTATATAATAAAGTTGATTATCCTTATTTTGTATCAAAGCAATCGGACTTTTGAACTTAACATTCACATAAAGTGTTTGTGGAAATCTTTTCTCTATTTTAACCCGATCTATCCAAGGGTGTGTCATAAGTCTTCTTTTTGTCTGCAATAAATCGACTTGAAACATCCCATCTGCTCCAGGGGTGATGTCTATTAGTTTTTTAATTTCTTCTTCGCTCACAGGAGGATCGATCAACTCGGGTAAGATATCAACCTTAACTTCAACTGACATTATTGTAAAAAGTGAAGCCTTCGTTGATGAAATGACGCCAAAAACAACACTCGAAAGAACTAAAAATGAAAATATAATGCTGAATAATTTTTTTATGCCTATTTTTTTTATAAAAATCATATTTCTTATATAAAGATTAACATGAATCTAGTAATGATAAAGCAAAGCTGTTAATTTAAATGTCATGAAAAAATTACCACATATACTTCTACTTATATTATCTGTTGGTGTCTTTGGCTGTGCAACCCCATCACTGTTATCAAAACAAGAAAAAATCCCATTTATTGGGTCATCTACTGTTACTCAGTTTAATCTCAAAAATGGTTTAACTGTGTTAGTTCTTGAAGATCACTCATCTCCTACTTTTTCATATCAAACATGGTTTAGAGTTGGATCAAAGAATGAAACTCCTGGATATACAGGGCTGGCACATCTTTTTGAACATATGATGTTTAAGGAAACGAAAAACCTTAAACCTGGTGAGTTTGATAGAACATTAGAAAAAGCAGGAGCTGAAGGTGAAAATGCATTTACAAGTAGAGACTACACAGCATATGTTCAAGAGCTGCCATCAGATAAACTAGAGCTCATTGCCAAACTTGAAGCAGAACGGATGACTCAGCTTATTGTAAATCAAAAAGCATTTAAGACAGAAACTGAAGTAGTTCAAAATGAAAGAAGATATCGAAACGAAAACAGCCCGGAAGGGAAGATGTACCAAGAGCTTTTTGAAACAGCATACACAAAGCATTCTTATCGATGGCCGGTTATTGGTTATCAAAAAGACTTAGATCAAATGAACGCTAAAGATGCTAGCTCGTTTTATAAAAAGTTTTATAAGCCAAGTGAAGCAATTATTGTAGTAGTCGGTGATGTAAAACCATCAAAAGTCCTTAGACTAGTAGATAAATACTACGGAAAAATAACATCAAACGGTCAAAAGCGAAACGATTCAATTACTAAAGAGCCTCAACAAAAAAGGGTTAGAAGAAAAACCTTACGACTAGGGCTCCAGATAGAAAAACTTTATATGGTCTATCATGTCCCAGAGGTAACACATGAGGACACTGCTGCTTTTGAGGTTCTTCAAGCATTATTATCAGACGGTAAAAGCAGTAGACTTACAAGATCACTCGTTGACACTGGAATTTGCACTTCAATAAGTTCTGGTGCTTTTCATAATCAAGATCCATCTCTTTTTGGGTTTTTTGCTGATATGCAAAAAAACAAAAAAGCATCTGTGGCTGAATCTGTTATTTTAAGAGAACTAAAAAGGTTAACGAGAAACAAACCAACCGAAAACGAACTAGAAAGAGCTAAAAATATTGTGGAATTTAACTTTTTGAATTCAATCGCAAGTAACTCTAAAAAATCTAGGTTCTTAGGACGATACCATGTCGTTGCAAACAATTTTCAAAATGGATTAAATATTTACAAAAATGTTAAAACTGTCTCAGGTGGAGACATACAAAAAGTTGTAAAAAAATATTTCAATCGAAACAATAGAGTAGTTATCAAAGGAATTCCAAAGTAATGCGTTATTTAATACTTTTATTTATTTGTCTGAACTCAGTTAGTGCAGCTGAAGTTTCATTTGAACGAGACACAAGTATCCCGCTTGTATATCTAAATATAGCAGTAAAAACAGGAGTTGTAGCAGACCCAAAAGGCAAGCAAGGGTTAACCAATTTCCTTGGTGAAATGTTACTTCGTGGAACTAAATCTAAAAGCAAACAACAAATTGACCTTGCTTTCGATCAAATGGGTGCAACGCTTGAAACAGAAACAAGAGCTGAATCATTAATTTTAAGAGGGGCAGTTTTATCTTCAAAACTTGATAGCTTTCTATCTCTTTTAGAAGAATTAATAATTCAACCTAGTTTCCCTAGTAAGGAAATTAAAAAATTAAAAAAAGAAATTATTTCTGAAATCCTTGAAAACTTAAGTGAAGACAAAACTGTAGCAAAAAACAAGTTTTATAGATTCTTATTTGATAATCATCCATATGGAAACTCTATTTTAGGAAAGCAAAGTAATATTAAAAAGATTAAAAGAGCTGATATTAAAAAGCACTACTTAAACCTATTTACCAATGAACAACTTATTATCGTTGGAACAGGAGATGCTTCAGAAAAAAAATTAACAATGTGGGCAAATAGTTTATCTCAAAAGCTTCCAAGTAATTCTCAGGTTAACCAAGTCACGCTACCGTCAAACTCAAAAACAACTCGGTTACAAATTATCGACAAAGGCGATAGAACTCAAACTCAAATCTACGGCGGCCAAGTGGGTGTGCATATGACATCGCCTGAGTTTTTTCCACTATATGTAGCTAATCATGTTTTTGGTGGAGGGTCATTTTCTGCACGTTTGATGACAGAAATAAGGGTAAAACGTGGGTGGAGTTATGGTGCCTACAGTTGGTTTAAACATGGAACAATGCCACGCTCTTGGCAGTTTTGGTTATTTCCTGCTTCTAAATATACTCCTGAAGCACTTTCTCATACTTTAAATATGATTAAAGAACTAAGAGAAAATGGAATTACTGAAAAAGAATTTAACTTTGCTAAACAAAGTTTAATTAACAGCGCTGGATTTAAATATAACACGCCAAAAAAACGAGCTGAAAACATCTTAATAGAAAAAACTCTTAACCTTCCCGAAGGATTTATGAAGTCTTTTGGTGAAAAAATTAAGCCTATTACATTGGAGCAAGCAAATAGTGCATTAAAAAGGTTCTTAAATCCAAACAAGCTATCTATTGTTGTCTTGGGAACAGCAAAAGACTTAAAAGAAGACTTAGCTAAGGCAATTGGGGTTTCTCCAAATAAAGTTAAAGTAGTTCCTTATACAAAAGAATAACTACTTACTTAAAACCCAATAAATCTTACTTCTTCTTCAAGTAAAATCCCAAGATTATCTTTCGCTTTTTGTTTAGCTATTTGTATAAGTGAATATACATCTATAGCCTTAGCGTCTAATTGGTTAATAATAAAATAGGGTGTTTACTTGAAAAACAAGCGCCACCGACTGTATATCCACGAAGTCCCAGTTTATCAATAACTTGCCATGCACTTAAATTATGCCCTTTGGGGTTCTTAAATACGCTCCCACACGAAGGAAAATTAACTGGCTGAATACTTTTCCTTCTACTTAGAAGCTCTTTTACCTTTGTCTTTACAGATAATGGTTGATCCATCTTTATCTTCCAACACGTTGACCAAACAATTGCCCCTTTGGGTAAGAAGTGATTTTTCCTATATGAAAAAGAATCACTACTTATTTTAACCTTATAAATAATATTTTCCTTATCTTGTAAATCTATATACTCTACTTCAATAAGAGCTTCTTTTGATTCGCCTAGGTGGGTCCCCGCATTCATCACCACTGTTCCACCAATTGTTCCGGGAATCCCAGTTAAAAACTCGAGCCCACCCCAGCCGTTATCCATTGCCTTATTTAACAACTGAGAGACCAAAACACTTGAGCCAATTTTTAAATAGCTTTGGTCCTCTTTGTTAAAGTAAGAAATTTCTTTATTTATTTTTCCAAGCTTAATAACAATTCCATTAAACCCTTGATCAGAAACCAAAACATTTGATCCAGCGCCTAATACAAAAAATGGAATTTTAAATTTATTAATTACACTTGAAATATGAACTAAATCATCAAAATTTTCTGGAACTGCAAAAATCCTTGCAGCACCTCCAATGCGATAATAGGTATGTTTGCTAAGTGGCTCATTTTCTTTGATCTCTCCAGAAAAACTATTTATTTCTGATAATATTAAATTAGTTTCCATAGAGTAAGCCTTATATGTTCACATTAACTTGAGAAGTATTTTTGTTTTTTAAATTTATTCTTTGAAGTATATTTTGGGGTAGCTGAGTAATCGTTCCAGCCCCCATACAAATAATTAAATCGTTTGATTGAAATTCATTAGATATAAACTCAGAAACAATAACATTATCATCTAAATGCATGATCTTATTTATTCTTTTATTCTCTTTTATAATTGTATCCACTAAACTTTTTGAGTCAAAACCTTCAATTGGTTCTTCTCCAGCTGAATAAACATCTGTAATATATAATTCGTCTGCCAATTGGAACGCTTTACTAAAATCATTGAAGCAATTTTTTGTTCGTGAATAACGATGTGGCTGAAAAACAACCTTAATTTTTCCTGGCCAAAAACTTCTCGCTGCAACTAACGTTGCCTCTATCTCGCTTGGGTGATGACCGTAATCATCTACAACCATCCTGTCATGATCTTGCCAAATCACTTCAAATCTTCTTTTAATTCCTCTTAATGTCATTAAACCTTTTTGAATGTCGCAAAAACTAACACCCATTTGGTCTGCTACAACAATTGCTGCCATTGCATTTAATGCATTATGTTTTCCAGGAATAAACAGTTTAATTGTTCCCAAGTCTTTATTGTGGTCTTCACTTGTAGACCTTTTAATAACATGAAACTCTGAACCCATTCCGCTTAGTTTTAGGTTCTTAATAAAATAATCACAGTTTTCTGAAAACCCGTATGTAAGAATCGGTTTAGTCATCTTATTAATACAAGCTTTGACTCCCGGATCTTCTGTACAAACAACACAAAAACCATAAAACGGTATTTTTCCAATAAAATCTAAAAATGCTCTCTCAATAAGCTCTTGGCTTCCAAAAAAATCTAAATGATCATTATCAATATTTGTAACAACTCCTACTTGAGCTGGAAGGTGTGTGAAAGAGCCATCACTTTCATCCGCTTCAGCAACAACAACCTCTCCTTGACCTGCTTGTGCATGCCCTCCTAATGAATCAACTTTTCCGCCAATCACTATTGTTGGATCTATTTTTCCAGCGACTAAAATACTTGCTAACATTGAAGTTGTTGTCGTTTTTCCATGAGATCCTGCAACTGCAATTCCCAGTTTGCCTCTCATTAATTCACCCAACATTTCTGCTCTTGGAATAACTGGTATTCGTAATTTTTTTGCTTGAACGACTTCTGGATTTGACTGTGAAATTGCTGATGAAATAATTACAACTTGAGCTTGAGAAACATTTTCAGCACTGTGACCCATATAAATCTTTGCTCCTAACTCAGAAAGTTTCTTTACTGTCTCTGAGTTAGCAATATCAGACCCTGTAACATGATACCCCTGATTTAAAAAAACCTCAGCAATACCACTCATTCCAATTCCACCAATTCCAATGAAATGGAGTCTATTTTTTTGTCTTGGTCCAATCTTCATGTTCATACTAGGGAACACTTATCACGAAAACAGGTTTTTAACTATTTCTTGTGCGGCATGAGGTCGATAAAACTGACCAACGTTATTCTCCATACTCCTAATTAGGTCTGGCTGAGATATCATTTTCTTAATCATTTCAGCAAGATCTTTTGCTGAAGAGCTGTTTTCAAGCAACATATATGAAGCCCCTGCTGAAGCATATTGTTTGGCATTTTTTTCTTGGTGATTATTCGCTGCTGTCGGCAGTGGAATCAAAATTGCGGCTCTTTTTACCGCTGCAATTTCTGACAACGTAGAAGACCCCGCCCTACTAATAATAAGAGATGCCTTTTTGTATGCTTCTGCCATATCATAAATAAAGCTTTCCACTTCTACGTTAAACCCCAATTCATCATAACCACTTTTTACCCGATTAAAGTCTGATTTGCCTGTTTGATGAATAATTTTAATAACAGATTTTTGTTCCTTTAATAAAGTAAGTGCTTCTAAAAAAATTGAATTTATTCCTACCGAACCCTGACTTCCACCAAAAATAAATATTGTAAACGGATCTTTAACTGCTGAATCTAATGGCCGATATTCACTACGAATTGGGTTTCCCGTCACCACAACCCTTTTATTGTCAAAAAACTTTTTGGTCTCTTTAAATGCTGAGAAAATGTCTGTTACAAATGGTTTTAATAATCGATTTGTTAAACCAGGAACTGCATTTTGTTCTAAAATTGCACTTTTTCCTTTCCAAAGCCAACCAAGCAACCCTGCACATAGAACAATAGGACCTGAAGCATATCCTCCCACCCCTAAAACTACTGTCGGTTTTTCCTTTAAAACTAAAAATATCATTTGTGTCAACACAACAGGAAGCTGTAAAAAAGTTTTTAATCTTGTAAAAAAAGAAACACGATTTAAAGTGCCTAACGAAACTACTTTCAATGGGTAACCTGCCCGTGGAACAAGATCCTCTTCTATTTTTCCTTTTGCACCAACAAATAAGACTCTAGCAGATTCACCATAGGATTTTTTCCACTCATCGGCCACAGCAATACCAGCTAAAACATGCCCACCGGTTCCACCGCCAGCAACAATTAAAGTAGGAGGTTTTTTTGTATTCATAATGATACTAACCTTTACGCACAGACACTAATTTTGGCCCTTTACTCACACTTAATAAAATACCAACAGCCAAAAGATTCATTAATATCGATGACCCTCCGTAGCTAATAAAAGGAAGAGTTAATCCTTTAGTTGGCAATGCGCCAACTACTACTGCCATATTAATAAAAGCCTGTAATCCAATTAACATTGTAATTCCTACTGCAAGTAGAAAACCAAATCGATCATCATGATCATTTAAACTATTCCAACCGATTTTTAAGCCACGAAAAACAAAGCAGGAAAAAAGCACAACAACAAACATCACACCTAAAAAACCAAGTTCTTCACCTATTACAGAAAAAATAAAATCATTATGGGCCTCTGGTAAAAAAAATAGTTTTTCTTTTCCATTTCCTAGGCCAATGCCAAAAATACCACCTTCTTGCAAACCAATAAATGACTGTAGGATCTGAAATCCCTTTCCTAGTGGGTCTGACCAAGGGTCTAAAAAGGCTTGAAATCGAGCCAATCGATATGGAGAAAAATAAATTAAGCTAGCAAGTACAGATAACGCTGTAAAACTCGTTGCAAACAAATAAAGAAAAGGGACACCCGCAACAAACATGAGCACAAAAACTACTGCACAAATAACAGCTGTGGTGCCAAAGTCAGGTTGACTCATTAATAAAACTAGAGCTGGTAATAAAACTAGAAAATTTCCTAAAACACCGGCTGTGAATTGATGAATTTTTTCATACTTATGAGCTAATCTTTTAGCAATCGCAATGACTAATGCTATTTTTAACAGCTCTGATGGCTGAAACTGAAGCCCAAAAAAATGAACCCATCTTTGAGCACCACCCACCTTTAACCCCACCCCTGGAATAAGGGTTGCCGCTAGAATTAAAACCGCAAGTATTAAAATTAAATAACTGTACTTCTCAAAAAAACCATAGTGAACTTGGCTCAACACCAACATCCCAATAAAACCAATCATAGAAAACAAGAACTGTTTTTTTAGAAAGAAAAAACCATCTCCCATTTTTTCTTGAGCAAATATATAGGATGAACTAAAAACCATGACTAAGCCCAAAAGGACTAAAATCAACACTAACATTAACAAATAAGAGTCCAACCCCTTCAACCTCTCTGAAATAAGGGGAGACTTTTTGAGGTTTAATATATTAATGTTGTTGAACAATTTTCTTAAAATACTCGCCTCTTTCTTCAAAATTGCGAAACATATCATAACTTGCACACCCAGGTGACAATAGCACTACATCCCCTGTTCGAGACTTTTGATATGCTAAGAGTATCGCTTCTTCAAATGTTCCCATCAAATAGGTCTCTGCGCAATCTCCAAGCGTACGGTTAATTTTTTCTTTTGCCTCACCGATTAAAATTAAAGTTTTACATCTTGTAGCAACCAATTCTTTAAGAGGAGAAAAATCCATGTCCTTATCTTTCCCACCGGCAATTAAAACAATCGGACTTTTCTTGAATGATTCAAGACTTCTTTTGAGGCTCATTATATTAGTTGATTTTGAATCATTCACAAAAAACACACCATTGATTCTTCTCACATACTCAAGGCGGTGAGGAACACCTGGAAAACTGGCGATCACTTGTTGAATTACTTTAGGAGGAACCCCCATGACCCTTGCCACACATATTGCAGCCATTAAGTTCTCTTTGTTGTGGTCTCCAAAGAGTTTAAACATTGAAACGTCATATCGTTCTTCTTGATTTGTAATTCTCGCAACAACTTCCCTTTTTTCAAAATCACAAAATACTCCCCTGAAGTTTTCAGCAAATTCACCGCCAATGGACATTGGGTCTCTTTTAGTGAACCAAAGAAGCTTGCCCGGGTTTTCATGCATAAACTGTGAAACACAAGCATCATCATAGTTTAAAACTACATAGCTATTACGGTCACAAACTCTAAGTAAATTTTTCTTGGCTTCGATATAAGCATTCATATCTGGGTACCGATCTAAATGATCCTGCCCAATATTAGTAAAAACAGCCACAGCTGGAACCATTCTTTCCGTTAAGTTCAACTGAAAGCTTGAAAGCTCAGCAACAACAACGTCTGCACTTTGTGCTCCGGCCACATAATCAACCAGTGGGGTGCCTATATTTCCACCAACAAAACATGAACGCTGTGCCCCTTTTAACATTTCGCCAATTAATGTTGTTGACGTTGTTTTGCCATTTGTGCCTGTAACTGCAACTAATGGCTCCTTTAAGGCCACTGCTGCAATTTCAACTTCAGTAGTAATTGGAATATTTTTTTCTCTTGCCTCTTCTAGTGGTTTTATATTTAGAGGAACTCCTGGGCTAACAACAATTAAATCGCAACTTAAAAATAAATGGATAGAATGTCGACCTAAGTCATATTCTATTTTTGCATCACCGACTACTTTTAGTGAATCCGCCAACTCCATACGTTGCTTAAGATCTGTAACTGTGACACTTGCACCTTGCTTAACTAAATATTTAGCAGCAGAGGCTCCAGATTTTCCAAAACCAACGATCAAAACTCTTTTTCCCTTGTAACGACTCATAATCAACCTACTTCCAATTTACATAATTAACGTATTTTCAGTGATGATAAAGTAATCAATGCTAATACGATAGATATAATCCAAAAACGAACAATCACCTTAGGCTCTGCCCATCCTTTTAACTCAAAATGATGATGAATTGGAGCCATTTTAAAAACTCGTTTTCCTGTCATTTTGAAGCTAATTACTTGAGCCATAACTGAAAAAGCTTCCAATACAAAAATTCCACCACACAATGCAAGCAAGATCTCATTTTTTGTTAAAATAGATACTGTTCCCAAAGCCGCCCCTAGCGCTAAGGAGCCGATATCACCCATAAAAACCTGTGCTGGATAGGTATTAAACCACAAAAACCCCAAGCACGCAGAAGAAACTGTCGCCATAAAAATTGCCAACTCACCCGCCCCTGTAACATATGAAATCTGTAAATATTCTGCAATCTTGATATGTCCAGCGCAGTAGGCCAATAAAATAAAAGTAGAAGCAGTCGTAATAATCGGACCTACAGCAAGTCCATCTAGTCCATCTGTTAAATTAACTGCATTTGACGCACCAATAATCACTAACATAGAAAATGGAATTAAAAAGTAACCTAAATCTATCGATAAATCTTTTAAGAAAGGAAACTTTAATACTGGGGGTGTCTCTCTAAAAATAAAGATCAAATAAGAAACAACCAAACCAAAAATAAACTGTAAAACAAGTTTTTGCTTTACACTCAGTCCTTTTTTAGCTTTTGAGGTAATCTTTAAATAGTCATCGAAAAAACCAATCACTCCAAATAAAATCATTGCCCCTAAAGCAATCCAAACATGTTTGTTAAAAATATCTGCCCAAAGAAGTGTTGAAACCGTTACAGAAAGTAAAATAAGGCCACCTCCCATTGTTGGTGTTCCTTTTTTACTGTAATGACTTTTAGGGCCTTCCTCTCTTATTACTTGACCTATTTGTTTCTTTTTTAGCCATTTAATATAAACAGGTCCAACTAACAAACAAAATAAAACGGCAGTAATAGAAGCGCCAAACGTTCTAAAGGTAATATACTGAAAAATATTTAAAGCTGAATAATGAATATGTAGTGGATACAGTAAATGCAATAGCATGACATGATGCTACAAATTATTAAAAGCAAGTGTCAAGTTCTTCGGTTTAAAAGTGCATCATTTGCTACTTTTCTGTCATCAAACTCAACTTTTTCTATACTATTTTTGTTTTTACCGCCTGGAAGCAACTGATAAGTCTCATGGCCTTTGCCAGCGATTAACACAAAGTCGCCCTTTTGAGCATAATTCACCGCGTTGCAGATGGCTTGTTTTCTATCCATTTCAACAAAACAAGATGTTGAGCCCTGACAACCCTCTAAAATCTCCTGCACAATCCGCTGTGGGTCTTCAGATCTTGGGTTATCAGAAGTCACCCAGACAACATCTGACCAACAAGTTGCCACCCTGCCCATTTTTGGTCTTTTTGTGCGGTCTCTATCACCGCCACAACCAAAAACTGAAATTAACCGGACATTATTTTTTTTTGCTAATCCACTCAGTTGCTTAAGAACTTTTTCTAATGCATCGGGTTTATGAGCATAATCTACATAAACATTTATTCCAAACCTATTAGGCACTTTCTCCATTCTACCAGGAACAAATGAAAGATTTTTTATCGCAGCTGCAATAATCTTTTTATCAATATTAAGAGCAAACGCGAGATTAACTGAAGCTAAAATATTTTGAAAATTGAACTCACCTAAAAGTGAAGACTGAATGGTTAACCCTTTGTAAACACCTGAAAGGCCGTCTTCTTTAATTAATTTTTGAAATATATCATTGCAACTATAATCGTTAACTTCAGTTTTTTGTTCTAATAATTTAGATATTAACTTACTGCCATAATGATCATCTTTATTTACAATAGCAATGGCATCATTTTTCATTAACTTCTCAAATAAGATTAATTTAGCATCAAAATATTCATTCATGTTTTCATGAAAATCTAAATGTTCTTCAG
>Ga0163108_10001012_pt1 | contig 20708 bp, 13 predicted proteins | sample Fk1155metaG_FD_109644 | JGI IMG/M metagenome (GOLD analysis project Ga0163108, IMG submission 109644) | Marine microbial communities from the Central Pacific Ocean - Fk160115 155m metaG | ecosystem: Environmental > Aquatic > Marine > Oceanic > Photic zone | place: The Central Pacific Ocean...
CCCCCATGGTACGGTAACCGGCTTTCTTGAAGCTGCTCTGGAGGGAACGAATCTTCGGATGATCGACGAAGTAGAGGGCGGTATCGTAGCAACCTGTGGTGGAAGCGAACTGGCCCGAGAAAATGGTAGCTCGTGAAGGGGCGCAAAATACGCCGGCAGTATGGGCGTTGGTGAAGTTGAAGCCGCGCTTGGCCAAGCGATCGATATTGGGAGTGATGGCGGCGGGTGTTGTGTTGTGGCACCCGATCCAGTCGTTCATGTCATCGACCGCGAGGAACAAGACATTGGGTCTCTTGGCAGCTTCAACGGAGCAAACCGCCAAGATAGACGCCAAGACGCATAGGGTGAGAGTGCATTTCTTCATTTGTTTTCTTCAGTTCTTCTGACACTGACTTGCCGCAGTCAGTTGCGGCCCTTTCTGAGGAAGCCGTAGAGTCGGTCAAGAATCGCGGCATGCTCTGGATCATTCGCGTAGTTGTAATAACCTTCTTTGTCTTTGATGACGTTGTACAATTCCAGGCCGCCCGAACCGTTCTCTCCCCATTGCGTAAGACGCCATTCACCGTAACGAACGCTATAGCCCATGCCCACCTGACCCCGAACAACCTGTGTAAAGGCCGGATTCTGCCAGATTACGGATGGATCCTCCACGATGGGCCTCAGACTCTTGCCCTGCAGTTTGTGGGGCGGTTTGAGATGGCAGAGGTCGACAAGTGATGGATAAAGATCGAGAAGTTCTACAACGGCTTCCGTCTCGGTACCCATCCCTTGTGATTTGGGCACGTACATCACGAAGGGAACCCGCGCTCCTATATCAAATACAGTAACCTTGTTCCACCATCCGTGTTCGCCGAGATGGTAGCCATGATCTCCCAACAGCACGACAATCGTGTTATCCCACAATTTTAAACGATCCATCGCATCCAGCACTTTTCCTACCTGAGCATCCACAAAGGTTGTGCATGCATGATATGCCCGCTTAAATTCACGACGATCCTTGTCTGTAAAGGTTTCAAAGTTGTAAGCGGCAGGCAACGCATGCTTTAGAATCGGAGTACGGTCGTTCGGGTCTTCCGCCAACTCCACCTCATCCAGAGGATAGAGATCGAAATACTCCTTCGGAGCGACAAAGGGGTCGTGCGGCTTATGGAATCCGACCCCAATGAAGAACGGCTTGTCGCGATTCTCGTCTAGCAGGCGAACCGCTTCAGCAGCGAGCATCCCATCCGCTTGAGCTTTGTCGCCACCTTCTGCAGCGCGCCATTGAGCCCATCTGACGGTGCCGTCGCCAAGCTTCCGGCCCGCCCCCTTGCTCCCGATTTCCGGCTCTTTCCCCTTCGCCTTGAAGAAGTGATCGAATGACGCGTCATCTTGAAAAAGGGTTTTCCTGCCTTCTGCATCCGTTCCCATATGAAACAACTTCCCCAGCCCGGCGGTGAAATAACCGTTGTTGCGAAACAGTTGCGGAAGCGTTACCAGGTCCGGCCACCTGTTGCGCAAGGCCAACTTATTGGATAGGATAGCAAGCTCGTCAGGGCGTAAGCCCGTTAAAAGTGAGGAACGGCTTGGGTTGCAGACCGGGTACTGACAATAGGCTGCGTTAAACTGCAGCCCCTTAGAGGCCAATCGATCGATATGGGGCGTGAGGATGCCGTCCGCCTTGTAGGTAGCCAACTCAGGCCTGAGGTCATCGATCGTGATGAAAAGGACATTGATCGGCTTCGTCGACGCGGAGGCATGCGTTGCAGCGAATCCAAAGATCAAGCATAGTGACATTATGCAACACGCTGCTATAGTATGCATTAAAGCTCTAATTCTCATTCCGATTAAGTTCCATATTGTTATCACAGAATTATACTTTTACGTGGAAGTAAGAATTCGGTTTCGTTTTGAGTCAATGCTTGTCGGCGAACCATCGATAAGCCGCGTAAAGATTGGTGATGCTTACCACGAAGTTGGGAACTTTCCTTCTCTCACCGTTGATGCATTCGGCGACGCCGTTGGCTTGAAAATCATCGATGACATCACTCACCATCTGTTTCGCTCGCTCTGGGGCTTTGCGTGCGACAACCGGCACGACCCAAGGTAGTGGTGTCGCCCAATGTGCACCATTCTGGTAGGAGCCAACTGGGTGCCTGTCCACAAAGAGACGTTGCCAACCCTGCTTCCCAGGCAGATGACGGATCTGACCGCGCTGGACAATTTCATCCCAGTGGGCGAGAAGATAACCGGCTATGCGGTCCTGTTGTTCGTCAGTCGCAAGCCCAACTTCTGCCGCGTAGGCGCTGCCCCATATGTCGATTTGTCGGCAGTCCTCATCGGCGGCTAGGTACATGCCCGCTTGGTCATCCCAAAGAATGGACAGATTCTTATGAATCAAACCTGCTCTCGCTCGATAGTTGACGGCATGATCACCACCCATCCCGTTCTGAACGTCGTCCAATTCGACGCAGGCTTGGTAGTACAGCAGTGACGTGAACAATAAATGCCCTGTTTTTGCAATGATGTCGGTGAAACCATACGCGCATTGTGGATTAGCTGGAGGATTGTAGACGAGACCATTTTCAGCGCGCCGGACATGATCCAGGCCCTCTCGCAACTTAGACTCAAAATTTCGGTAGAAATCATTATCGCCGGTCCTGCGTATGTACTCGCAGGCTAACAATGCCAAAAAGGGAGCGTTGTCGAGAGCGTGGTCCGCAAGCGGTTTCTTGTCCCCTCCGGGACTGTAAATAGGTTTGCCGTCGGCGTTGATGCGATCGGGAATGCATCCGTCCTTGCGTTGTCCGTTGAGGATGTATTGGATCGACGCCTTCAAATTCGCATCGTCGATAAACTCGCCTGCATATTTTACGAAGTAGTAATAGTCTCGGGTCCAGAGGGCCTTGTAGTGTCCAATTCCGTCCGGTGTGTGAAGCCAAACCCCTGAATCGCTTTTGATTCTGCATCCCGCAACTAATCGCTTGGTTTCTTTTTTCAACCAATCAGCTTTGTCTTCGGCTCGCATGCTTCCACCTAACCAAAGGAGCATGGCCATCAAAAGCGATGTTGCCCATGTTCGCCGGTGCGCATGTCGTTTCAAATTGAAAGCGGGTTTACCCTTACGCAAGAGGAGGTAATAAATAGAGGTAGACGTCAGCAGTCTCATGAACATCGTTATTGTAGTTCCTTCATCGTCTTGTCAACGTGCTTGCGAAGGAGATTGGCGATTTCGGTTTTATTGTTTTCGATGGTCTGATCTAGCGGTGTTTCAAGTGAATGAATATTCGTATTCACATCAGCCCCAGCAGCCAAGTGTTGCTTAAATGCTACGATATTTCCGCTATAGGCAGCGTTGTGAATTGGACCGGCAAAGTCGGTTGTGGGCAGTAGCGAGGTGACGGCGATTGTTGTGAGTAGGAGGTGTTCCATTTTCTTGAAAGAGTTACTATTGCTTCCTTGCTGTTGACGCCTTACTCGACATGTAAACCATATCTTGATTGTGTGCTGAGGGAACAACCAATGGGATGGATTTGTTCGTTACGGGTGGTTTTGTCCGCTCATCGAACCACTTGTGAGGTTCCGCGTGGCCGTCCGCAAAAGAAATCGTGCCTGCTCCGTTGTGGTTGCTGGCGGGATAGTCGATGATGTAAATGCGCGTGGGTGCGACTCCGTCATTCATCGCCACAGCAAGATCACCGAAGTTGATACTGTCTGGGTGTTCGTTGATGAAGTTATAGGCGTTTGACGTTCCCATCACATTGATGTCAGAGAGTTTTCGGAATACATGATATGGTCGTTTGGTAATAAAACTGAGCCAGTCATTCCGGGAATTCATCGCCTGACTAAGTGATACGCTGCGAACGCGCGGAATGATTTCCCCGCGAGTTTTCACGGTGCTTTTATCTGCCGGGCAACGGTAGATGCCGGGCGACTGGGTGTAAGGGGCCAGTTTGGCATACTTCGGATCCATCAATCCCTTGAGATTCGTGTTGTGTGGGTTGCCGGGATTGTAGTCGATGATGCCGCGCACCCATCCGCTGCCGTTTGACGTTAGGTCGTTCCACACCAGATTGTCATCAAAATCCCCGGCGTAAAGAATCCAAGCCAGATCAAGTTGCTTGAGGTTGGACAGGCAGACTGCGTGCTGCCCCTTGCTTTTTGCCCTCGCCAAAGCCGGCAAAAGTAGTCCCGCAAGAATCGCAATGATCGCGATGGTCACAAGCAACTCAATGAGCGTGAATGCTCGTCTTGATTCGGTTTTCATTTCGTTGCTGCAGCTTTCAATTCTTCCCCCGTCTTGGCTCAATATTTGCAGAGGAGGTGGGCGCATTCATCGCGATCTTCCTTAAGGGCTAAATCTAGAGGTGTTTCACGGCGGTAAATGCGTGAGGGATTTTTATATCTCAGAAGAGTGATTTACCAGCAAAAGGGAAGGAGAATTCAATGGTGTCTGTCAATTGTTAGACGGTTCCCAAAGTTAGGCGTGTTACTCCCGATTAACCTCCGACACTTTCTGAAATTTCGAATTTCCAGATAAAAGCAGGAGGCGATGCCGCAACGGCGCAGTCAACCGAGAAAACGACAGCCACGAAGTTTGACTATCAGTCGCTAGTGCGGGTGACGCCGTAGCCAGGCGAGTTCACTGCCGTTTCCGCGTTGCCTTGCCCCAAGCCTCGGGGTCAAACAGGGGATTCGTTTCCGTCGGCACCGGAGCATCGGTGGCCCTGCGCCACGCCTTGAGCATCGCGTGCAGTTGGTCTGTTTTCTTCGGTTGCTGCTTGGCCAAGTTATCCGTCTCCCCGATGTCGTTGGCCAGATTGTACAGTTCCAGTGTGTCGTCGTCGAAATACTCGATCAGCTTCCAGTCGCCCATGCGGACCGCACCGGCCGGTGTGGTGCGAAATGGCCCATGCCGCCTAGTGAAGCCTTGCAAATAAGCCGGAAAGTGCCAGTACAACGCCGGCCGAAACAATTTGGCTTGGGCGTCTTGCAGCAGGGGGACGAGGCTGGTGCCGTCGTGTTGAGTCTTGGCTGGGCGCTTGGTTTTCGTGGCCTCGAGCAACGTGGGGTAAAGATCTATGCCGATGACAGGCTCTTCGCAAACCGTGCCAGCCTTGGCCACGCCGGGCCAGCGAACCGCCATCGGCACACGAATGCCTCCCTCGTATAGCATGCCTTTCGAACCGCGCAGCGGTGCGTTGGATGTCGCACCGGCGTGTCCGCCGTTGTCAGAGTAAAATACCACAATCGTGTTGTCAGCCAGCTTGAGCCGATCGAGCGTGTCGAGCACTGTGCCGACGCTGTCATCCATGCTCTCAATCATGGCGGCATATTTTGCGTTGGTTTGCTGATCAACCGTCGGCTTCTTGTGGTACTTCGACGTCAGTTCAGGCTTGGCCTGAATCGGCGTGTGCACGGCATAGTGGGTAAGGTAGAGAAAAAACGGCTTGTCCTTGTGTGCCTCGATGAACTTGGCCGCCTCGCTGCCGAGCCGATCGGTCAGGTACTCTCCCTTTTGCTTGTTCACCAAGTTAGGATACTTGTACGGGCTGTGATAACCGCCGCCGCTCGGACTTCCCCATTCGCGACCAGCGATGTTGATGTCGAAACCTTGTGTCGTCGGGTCCTTGCCAAGGTGCCACTTGCCCATCGTCGCAGTGGTGTAGCCACTCACCTTCAGCGCCTCGGCGATGGTGACGAATTCATCCGCCAACACTGTGGTGTTTTTCGTGGGGATGATCTTGCGTAGTGAGGCTTTGCCGCGATCGGAGTTGGCAACGGTGTAAATGCCATGCCGCGGCGAGTACAGGCCACTCATCAGACAGGCACGGCTTGGTGCGCAGTTCGGACCGTTGGAATAGGCGCTGCGAAAGATCACCCCTTCGCGCGCGATGCGATCGGCATTGGGTGTTTCGTAAAACTTGCTGCCGTTAAAGCCGGCATCGCGCCACCCGTAATCATCGATGTAAATAAGCACGATATTTGGCTTGGCAAAGCCGGATGACGACAAGGCAAGCGCGGCAAAAAGCAATCTGTAAATCCAGTTCATCTGCCGCGCAAGCTACCCCAGAAGCTGGATGCCGTCAGCGCAAAAAGCCGCTTGGCTTTCGCAAGGACCATGCCCCGTGGTTTCCTTCAATGACATCAATGACAGCCCGAACATCAGCCATGACGGAATCAACATGGCGCAGCACGTGATGAATGCTGTGGGCAACGCCACCTCCAAGTCTTTAACACCCTGCATGGGCATATATCTTGATTGGGATGCCTACAGTTCATGGACCATGGCCCGGGCTATGTGAATCATGGCGTAGGCATGGGAAGCAACTTTGGGCGCAAAGACCCCCCTCACTGGATTGCCCAGAAAACTGAGTTTAAGTAATTAGACAGTTCAGAAAGTTAGGGGTTTTCCGTTTGTTCTCCAATATCTATACTGGACTTCATGGCTGCACGCGCCACTGTTTTAATCTTGGTCATTGGTCTTATCAGTGACCCAGTTTTTGCGGTGCCGAATTGGATTTGGATTGACAGTTCTGCACCCGCCGATGGTGTGGTTTTTTATCACAGTTTTGATGCGAATCCTGCTGAGTTGCAATCCGCGCAACTGCGCCTGGTGTCGGATTTTACGACCGTAACGCTTACCGTCAATAGGCGGCAGGCAGGAATTGCCGAGGCATTCGAGTCGGTTCTGAAGCTGGATGCCTTGCCTTTGCTGCTTTCCGGAACCAACGAGATGCGACTCGTGGGCAAGACCATGGGCGGCGCCCCGGCTGTTGCCCTTCAACTTGATCTCATCGACAGGCAGGGAAGAAAGAGGATCATAGCCACTTCACCCCAATGGCAGGCCGCAATACCTGGGGCCAGGGTGATCGCCAGTGGCGATCTCGGTCGAGAAAAATGGTGGACGCTGCCGCCGTTGGTCATCGGAGAGACCGACGACTACACACAGTGGAAGCGGGCAAGCCATCTCGGGGAAGCCACAAACCCGGCGACCTTCCAGCTATTGCCGGGCTACAGAGCCGAGTTACTCCGCTCAGCGGGAAAGAGCGAAGGCTCCTGGGTAAGTATGGCCTTTGATTCCCTAGGCCGATTGACCGTGGCACGGGAGGACAAGGGGCTGATCCGCTACACGCTGTCTGGGGATTTCAGGAAAGTTTTGCGGACAGAAACCATCAATGACGATCTAAAGGAATGTCGAGGACTCCTTTACGCGCATGGAAGCCTCTATGTGAATGCCAATAATTCCAAGGCACTCTATCGTCTTCGCGACACAAATAGCGACGGCCTTTTTGACGAAAAAAAATTACTTCATGCCTCAAAGGGTGGAGTCGGCCACGGGCGCAATGACATTGCGATGGGATCGGACCAGAAAATCTACGCAATCCACGGCGACTCGGTTCACCTGCCGGAGAGCATACCGGATCGAACATCTCCATTGCGCCGAAGATTTGATCCATTCCGTGAAAACGAAGGTCATGTCATCCGCATGGATCCTGACGGAAGCAACCGGGAAATTTTCTGTGGAGGTCTACGCAATCCCTATGGCATCGACTTCAACACGGAAGGAGAGGCATTTACTTATGATGCCGACGCGGAATTCGACATGGGAACCCCATGGTATCGCCCAACGCAGGTCAAGCACCTGACCAGTGGGGCAGACTTTGGTTGGCGAGCTGTGACCGGAAGCTGGCCACCATATTTCCCGGATCATCCCGACAACACTCAAGCCTCAATCGATATCGGCAAGGGCTCTCCCACCGCGGTGAAATTCGGCACCAGAAGCCATTTCCCCTTCGATTATCAGCGAGCACTCTATCTTCTTGACTGGACCTATGGCCGTATCCTCGCTGTGCATCTCGTTCCGCGCGGGTCCAGTTACATGGGCCAAACGGAGGTATTCCTGCGCGGCCAACCGCTCAATGTCACCGATCTCGGTTTCGGCCCGGATGGAGCGATGTATTTTGTCACTGGTGGGCGCAAGACACAGAGCGGGCTTTATCGCGTGAGTTGCACCGATCCCACTGCGCAGCCTCGCGTGCTGAGCCCGCAGGAGAAACACCGCAATAGACTGGCTCATGAATACCGGCAACAACGCAAACTGGCGGAATCATTTCATCGCAAGGGGCAATACTCTCGGACTAAAGGACTCTCCGACCCTCGAATCCGGCAAGCTTGGAGAACTGCAAGCGAACATAACCCGGACCGGCTGGCTAGGCTTCTTTCAGGAATCGAGAAGAAAAATGCCACAGCGAAAACCGGATATGACCTTGAGCAATTGACAGCCATGGCTAACGCCGCCACGAGCGAGCAATTATTGTCGCTGCTGGGATTGGATGATCCCGCAGAGAAACAGGGAATCCTCTTTGGCTACAGGCACTGGGGCAAGCTGCCACCCTCAAGACAGCTTGCGTTCGTTGACCTCATTCGCCGCTCCATGGAACGTCACGAATTCTCCGCAGACGGGCGTCATCTCGTCCTAGCCACTCTTACCCCTCATTTTCCAAATGGTTCAGCTGCAATCAGCCGAGCCCTTGCCCCCTTGCTCATCAAGCTGACACCCCATACTGCGGTTCCTCAAACCATTGCGTTGCTCGATGCCGGCATTGACCAACAGGATGGCCTATTTTACCTGTACCATTTGCGCCATGCCAGGGTCGGCTGGACACCCGATTTGCGACGGATTTTCTTTCGCATCCTTGGCGCCTATGAAACATTTCTGGGTGGGCGCGGGTTGCCGCTGGCGTTTAAGAATATCCGTCGCGAGGCATTGGACACGCTGACTGCGGAAGAAAAAGAACAATACGCAGGATTCATCTCCCGAAAACCTGCGTTGCCAACAATGCCCGACTTGTCTGGCAGAGGACAGGTTCGCCAATGGAAGGTAAGCGACTTCGAAGGCAAACTGGGGTTCGATGCCTCAGAACGTAACTTGGCCAATGGTCGAAGGATGTTTTCGATCGCCCTCTGCAGTCGCTGTCATCGCTACGGTCGGGAAGGTTACCCCATTGGACCGGACCTGACTCGTGTGGCAAGCCGTTTCAGCCGGGACACGTTACTCGGCGAAATCCTGTTGCCGTCCAGGACAATCGCGGAGAATTACCGGACCGTTCTGCTGGACCTCAGGGACGGGAGTCAACTCGCGGGACAGATCATCCCCAACCTCGACTATCGCGCACCCAACCTGCAACTCGCGGAGAATCCGCTGCACCCGGACAAAATCACCCACATTGCGAAGGCGAACATCATTAACCGTGAGCATTCAGTGGTATCGCTGATGCCTCCCGGATTGCTAAATCTGCTTGATATGGAGGAAATCCTGAACCTACTCGCTTGGCTCGAGCGGGGAGGCAAGGCGGTTGCAGAATTGAAAACTGAAGGGAAATGAAACACCTCCTCCTTATAAAAATATCAGCTGTGCTGTTGGTAGACTGTGGTAACGCTTGGCCGGAATGAACAAATTATTATTAAGCCATGCCACCGCAAGCAGCGGGGTGTTTAAAAAGTTCTCAAATACTTATGCCCCAAGGTGCGTGGAGTTAGATCAAAAGAGAAATCAAACATCATCATCGTGATTGATTGTGTTGTCAGATGTGCTTTTGGAGGAGCGTTTGCCGGGGTGGTGGCTACATAACAACAAAGGTTGTGATGTGAATGCGAAGATGATGGATGGATGCAAAAACAGAAGGTTGCTTTCCGTGCTTGACAAGTATTTCTGTTTAATCTTCGGTCTTTTTACCATGAAGCGGGTTCGCATCATCGCGGCAAAAACACTAGTGACCGCCGGGATGGCCATTGTGATGTCTACGGCTGCTAAGGCCAGCATTGGGTCTCCCTGCAAGACTACGATTTATCATCCGGACCACGATCATCTTTGGAACAGGGTGCACGAAGCCCTGTTTGTGCGGGTGGACGAGGACGGACGTGAGCGCGGCCGCGATTCTGTGGATCCATTGCTTTGGCCGGAAACCTCGGAATTCCTGCTGCAGGGGGAAAGCCACGAGGAGATCATCACGTTGCTTGATGAGTTCATCGCCAAGGATGGGGAGAAGTTGATCTGGGACCCGCTCAAGCGTGCGGTATTACAGCATGATCTTTGGGCCGTCTTCGACTGGACCGCAAATGTGTTAAATCCGCTTCCATTTGGTGGCAGGGTTGACCCAGAAATAATAGCGACCGGGGAACTGAACGCAAAGCGCAAGGCGTTGCGGCAAAGGTTGACCATTGTCATTCCCCGGTTGGCGCTTGAGAAGTCAGTCATTGCCAATCTTACTGACAATTACACGGCGGCGGTCAAGTCCGGGGCCTTCACCTCCAAGCTTGACCTGGCGCACCGGTCAAAACAAGTGCAGGTCAGGGCGTTTCTTTTGGATTCACACTTCAATCCCCGGTTTGACCCGGAGCACCCACCGAAACACTACTTGCCGACCGACCTGCTCGAACCGCACGGCTCGTGGGTTTGCATCCGTGGACCTTTGCCGGGACCCTCTGCACCGGTGCATGTTGAGTATTACCGAGGTCGTTCCCCTTTCCTTGTCCTGCTGCGCCTGCCCGACGGTCGTCAGGCAACACTCGATTATCTCAAGCAACTAAACCAGGCATCCGCCCGGGAGTCTGATGCCAAGAAATGGAAGCAACAGCTGCCCCAGTTTCCAGTCGGTACAGCCGTCGCTTTGGTGCGACTGATGATGGTGGTCGATCAGACAGGGGAAATCATCCCCACCCCGATAGTGCAGACCGCTCAGTTTCGGGTCTATCGCGAGGTCGGCTCTGACGTGAAGAACCATGAGGGTAGTCAGGCGGTCTACAAGTATGTAATGCAACGCGCCAGGTTGTTCAGCGGCAAACAGGGCGGATTGCGGGCCATGACAGCGCATGAGCACTCGGGGCTCTCCTTGATTTACAATGATGATGAATTTCAAGTCAACGGCTCCAAGCACAATCGTCAGACCGTGATGCAATCATGCATCGATTGCCACTCGTGTGGAGGGCCAACGGTTCACAGCATATTCACCTTCCGACAGGACGAATGGGTGCCTGGGGCCAGAAGCTTGACCCACAACAACCTGCGACTCCTACCAACCCGTATCGACCTTGAGTTTGACAGGGTGAAGGCATGGAAGACTGATCGGTACGATTGGGGATTGTTGCAGGGCCTGCTACAGGCCCGTCCAACTCACAACTAACCCCAACCCACAGACATCTGCGCCAATGAAGTAAACGCATAAGGCGCATCGGGATTAAAGCCATACAGCACCACCTACAGAAACCTACACCAGTTGCGTGTGGCGCCAGCAGTCGTACTGAATATGCTTGTCGTTTACGTTAGAGTCCATTCACAGGCAGGACAGTTAGAGATGTCTTTTTCTGTTTTTATGTGACTCCACAGGTCAGTTTCTCCGTTTCGTATGCTTTAGATTTGGGCATCAATCCCTAATTTTCAAGACAGTGTGGGTTTTGTGACAACAGTATAAACGGCTTGAAAACTGTCCTTAGCGGAATGAGTGTCGCTTCGTTTTGAAATACCTCCTACTCGCAACAACCGCAACCGAACTATTGGTGGGGTGCGGTAAACCGGTGAATTGGTCTGGGGTGGAGGCGGGTGAAGGATTGAAAGTTAAAGGAAAATGAAGAACAATAAAGGATTCACCCTGATTGAGTTACTGGTTGTCATAGCGATTATAGCAATCTTGGCCGCCTTGTTGTTGCCAGCATTAGCCCGTTCCAAGGCGAAGGCAAACAATATTAAATGCATCAGCAACCAGAAACAAATCGGGTTGGCCTACATGATGTACTCAGATGAAAACGAGGACTATTATCCTAGCATAACTGACTGGGCGACTACTGGAGGAAAAAAAGGAAACAGCAATACCTACAGTGGAAGAACAGATCCTGAGCAAAGACCGCTAAATAAATATGCTTCATCCACCGGAATTTTCTCTTGTCCTTCAGACAGAGGAGATTCATGGGCTTCACAACGATGGGGAACCTTCAAGAACTGCTATGATTCATGGGGGAATAGTTATCTAACCCAATTCTCAACGGACCATTTTAGAGTTAAAATGGTTTGCGGGGTTAAAAACGATAGATATGGCCGATCCATTAAATCTGGGGAGATAGCCAAAAGCCCAACAAACAAAATTATTCAAGGAGATTGGACGTGGCATCCAAATCGAACAAAAGACGATCTTAGATATCTTTGGCATACGGTTAAGGGACAATATCGTAATAATATTCTTTTTGGAGATGGACACGTTGAATTTTTCAAATTCCCTAACGAAGCCGCTGGCTGGATATCAGCCCCTAAACCAGATTCTGATTGGAAATGGTGGTGACGTATATCCGAATGGTGGATGCGGCGGGAGTTATGGGGGGGGGTACATAAGTGGGAGGAGTACAGAAGTGGCATAAGATGTTTTTTGTTGTAATGTAAGGATAGACATTCGGGGTCGCTGGTGAGATTGTTCCGTTTCACCCGTGATATTTGCTCTGCACGGCGTGCCGACCAACATGAACGACGTTTTTATTAGCTACGCGCACATCGACAATGAAACTCTTGAGGAGGACCAAAGGGGCTGGATTACACAGTTCCATCGTATTCTTCAGGTGCGCTTGGCCCAATTAATGGGTGCGGAACCACGTATTTGGCGCGATCAAAAATTGTCCGGAAGCGATCTGTTCGATCAGACCATCGAGGAGCAATTCCTAGATTCCAAAATTCTGGTGTCAGTGCTTTCACCGCGATACATCAACTCAGAATGGTGCAAAAAAGAATTGGGTAACTTCTGTGCCAATGCGGAGCAGTCGGACGGACTCAATGTTCATGACAAATCCCGGGTGTTTAAAGTCGTCAAAACGCCGGTGGAGACATCCAAAATGCCTCATCAGATTCGTGAACTCTACGACAAATTACTTGGATACGAATTTTACGAAACCGAACCGGATAGCGGGCGGGTGATTGAGTACAATGAGGTGTTCGGGCCAGAGGCCAAGCAGCGATACTTCGAGAAGGTTTATGATCTGGCTCATTCCGTCTACGAGGTTCTCAAGTCAATGAAGCTCGGCTCGGGCACTCATCCGGTGGCGGCCACAGTAGGCGAATCCAAGACAGTTTTTTTGGCGGAGGTCTCGTCTGACCTGTACTCCGAGCGTGACACGCTGAAGCGGGATCTTATCGAGCGCGGTCACAAGGTTTTGCCAGAAGTCAACCTGCCCCCCTTGGGCCCACAGGTGGAAGAGGCAATGTTGAAGGCATTGCCGGACTGCGATTTGTCGATTCATCTCGTCGGCCAACGATACGGGATGATCCCGGAGGAGTCGGAAAACTCCATGGCGGAATTGCAAAACGACGTAGCTGCCTCATTCAACAAGGAGGGCTTTCAGCGCCTGATTTGGTTGCCCAAGGGTGGCGATCCACAGGGCGAAAAGCAAAAAGCTTTTGTTGATCGCCTTGTCGAAAGCCCAGACGCGCACCGCGGTGCAGAGCTCATTGTAGACACGCTCGAAAACTTCAAGGAACTGGTTGTTGAAAAACTGACCCCAAAGCCGGAGTCGCCTAAGGAGGATGCGAGTGAACGCGGGGAGGCTTCCGTCGCCGAGTCCAGTGGATTGACAACCAATCGTATCTACTTGATCTGCGACAAAGGAGACGAGGCACTCATTGAGCCACTTGAGGATTTCCTCTACGATAATGACTTTGAAGTGAGCTTGCCCGAGTTTGAGGGGGATGAAACCGAAGTGAGTGACGTCCACCGGCAGAATCTCGTCGACTGCGACTCGGTTATCGTCTTTTATGCTTCCGCTCGCAACTCATGGGTGGACATAAAGTTGCGTGAACTCATGAAAGCCACCGGCTACGGACGTTCCGGGCCGATTCAACATTCTGCCGTGTTTGTGGTGCCACCGTATGATCGGCGCAAGGAGCGCTACAGGAGCCAAAGTGCTACGGTTATTCAACAGGGTGAAGCCTTTTCGGCTACACCCGAGCTTGAGGCGTTCATCGGCCGCATCAAAGAAGGCCAAAGCTAGGAGCTAGCCATGGGGATCCAGCCGCAATCCAACCCGTTTCCAGGCCTGCGTGCCTTTTTTGCCGAAGAGGACTATCTGTTTTTCGGCCGTGAAGAGCAGGTGAACGAACTCCTGTCTCGACTTCGGCAGCACCGATTCCTTTCCGTTTTGGGCGCATCGGGGAGTGGTAAATCCTCCCTCGTCAGGGCAGGGATGCTTCCGGCTCTTGAAGGCGGTGCCATGACCTCAGCCGGTTCCTACTGGGAAATCGGAGTCATGCGCCCCGGGGGCAATCCCATCCAAAACCTGGCCAAGGTGTTGTTTGAGATGGATCTTTACGACTACGATAAAAGCGAAGCAATTTTTCATTTACAGGCTACCCTAAAGCGTAGCGGGTTGGGTTTGGTCGAGGCGATCAAGCAATCCGAAATCGAAGAGGGCGCCAATCTGCTGATTGTGGTTGATCAGTTTGAGGAGTTGTTCCGCTTCAGCCACTCAGGCCAGGCGCAGGACGAAATAGCAGCGGCTTTTGTCAAACTCCTTCTTGAGGCCTCTCGACAGTCTGACATCTCAATCTACGTCGTCATAACCATGCGCTCTGACTACATAGGAGACTGCGCGCAGTTCCCTGATCTCACTGAGTCGGTCAACGAGAGTGAATACCTTGTACCCCGACTCAAGCGGGATCAACGACGGACAGCCATTGAGGGGCCAATCAAGGTTGCCGGAGGCGAAATTACGTCGCGCTTGACTCAAAAGCTGCTGAATGACTTTGGCAACGACCCCGATCAACTTCCCGTCTTGCAGCACTTGCTCATGCGGATGTGGGACAAGTGGGTGGAGAATCGTGGCCCCGACGATCCGCTGGACCTGCAACACTACGAGAATATCGGTGGAATGGAGGGTGCCTTGTCACAACATGCAGATGAGGTTTTCCTTGAATCGGTCGACGAGGAGGAAAAGCAGGCGACCCAAAAATTATTTCAGGCACTCACCGAGAAAGGCGGCGATAATCGCGGGATTAGAAGGCCGACCCGACTGGATGAACTCTATGACATTGTCAGTGCAGAGTCTGATATCCTTAAAACCGTGGTGGAGCGTTTCCGAAAACCGGGCCGCACATTCCTGATGCCACCGGTCGAGGTGTCGCTTGAAGATGATACCGTCGTTGATATTTCGCACGAAAGTCTCATGCGTGTCTGGGTAAACCTCAGGCAGTGGGTGGAGACAGAGTCCCAGTCAGCTCGAATCTTTGTTCGGCTGGCTGAAACAGCTCAATTACACGCTGACGACAAAGCGGGGCTGTATTCCGACCCTGATCTTCAGATCGCACTCTCTTGGCGGGATGAAGCTAAGCCAAACGAGGCATGGGGGTGTCGTTATCATACCGAATACGACCGTGCGATCGGTTTTCTCAACCAAAGCGCTGAAGCCAAGCAGCGAATCGAGGAGAAAAAAGAGGAGGTACGCCAACGAGAACTGGAACAGGCTAAGCAACTGGCTGCTATAGAGACACAACGGGCTGAAGAACAGGCCAAGTCTGCTCGAAACCTGCGCAAAATGGTTGCGGCTATTGGACTGGTCGCCGTTTTGGCGATTACGGCAACGGTTATTGCTATTGATTCTTCCCGACATGCAATGGAAAATGCAATTATTGCTGAAGATGCAAGAAAATTAGCCGTAAAAAGTCAGATTGAAACTGAAAACGAAAAACAAAGATTTCAAGAGCAGCTTTACAGTTCTCAAATTTTATCTGCTGCCAGTGCGTTGCAGAAGGGTAACTTTCAAAGAGCCGAGGATGTCCTTTGGAAAACGCCTGAATCTCTCAGAAACTGGGAGTGGGGTTACTTACTTAATCAGGCAACAATTGACATTCTGACTCTTTCAGGACATGAGGGAGGTGTAAATAGTGCATGCTTTAGTCCAGATGGAATGTTTGTCCTGACAGGTTCTTCTGACATGACAGCTAGATTATGGGGGGTGCCCAAAGGAGATGAATTAGCACGCCTTAAGGGGCATCAAGGTGCTGTTACGGATGTAGCCTTTAGCCATGACGGAAAACGTGCAATTACCGCCTCAGAGGATTACTTAGCCAGGGTTTGGGAGTTGCCGGAAGGAAAAAAATTATTTGTGTTAAAAGGTCATAAAGGCACTGTCAATTCAGCTAGCTTTTCCACTGATGGTCGATATATCGCTACAGTTTCCAACGATAGCTCATCAATTATATGGGATGCTAAAACGGGCTCTTTAATTAAAAGGTTTCAAGACCATTCTGGGAATGTAAACAGTGTGGAGTTCAGTCCTGATAACCGGCAGATTATAACGTCTTCCGATGATCGCACTGTTGTAGTTAGGTTTATCGAATCCGATTCCAATTTCCGCAGGTTTACTGGGCATGAATCAGCAGTGACCCACGCTAAATTCACTCCATCCGGCGAAGGTTTTTTGTCTGCCACGGAAAATCATAAGTTACGGCATTGGAACATTACAGACGATTCATTTACTTCTTACCAAGGTCAAACACTAGCAAAAAGTTTTAGGGGAACGGGCATTTCACCCGCATCAGTTTTTGACATAAATCCAAAGAATCAAGAAATAGTTTTGGCATCACAATCAGATCGTGGATTTGAAGTAACTGACTTTTTTAACCGCAATAACAAAGAATTTTCTGCGCTGAAAACAAGCAAACAAGAGATTCTGGCGCATAAGAGCGGGATATATGATTTGAGTTATAGCCCAGATGGGCGTTTTATTCTTACTGCTTCTAAAGATAAAACAGCAAAGGTTTGGATGTTGGAACCAAAGGCGGAAGCACATCCGATTGCTCAAAGAGGAGATACATATCTTAGCGCACAATTTGTTCCCGATGGAAACAGAATTGTTACTACAACAGATAATGGAATCACTGAAATACGTAGCTCTACAAATCTAACAGTTATCCATAATATTTTCGCGCATAAGAGCAGCGTGTTCACTGCGAAATTCAATAATACTGGTAGCCGCTTTTTGACTGCCTCCAGAGATGGCACAATAAAAGTTTGGGATTCAAAGTCGGGCGTAGAGCAATTGAAATTCATTGTCGACAATCCCAAGAATGTATGGACAAAACAGCCTCCAAAAGATTGGACAATTGATGATTCCGGGGTGCCTGGAGTTGGTGATCGACAAAACGATGGTGTTACCGAATGGGCCGGTTGGAGTTTTGCAGATAAAAATTGGTGGGTACAGGTCTCAGGTGACCAAAATCGTTCCCGATTCACTTCTGGCCAGGGTGTTATTGCTGTTGCGGATTCCGACGAATGGGATGACAAACCTCACAATATAGGTAAATATAGCACATTCATGAAAACCCCGCCTATAAGTTTAAAGAATATTCAAGTAAGTGAAATTGAAATTAGTTTTGATTCTTCCTGGAGACCTGAAGGCGATCAGGCTGCAAATATAGTGCTGTTATCTAATCTTGACGAGAAAATCAAAATATTGCAGTGGGAATCAACTTTAGGCAGTCCTAATTTCAAGCCGCACTCTCCTGATGAAAGATTAAATATATCTGTTCGCATTCCTGAAAACTGTAAGTCGTTTCAACTTCTATTTGGCTATTATAATGCAATGAACAATTGGTATTGGGCAATTGATAATCTACAAATTAAACATAAATCAAACTTGCTGTTTAGCGAGGATTTTGAAGGACTGAAACTTGAGGCAAGTGTAGATGAAGGTTCAGATTTTGAGGTCGCTTTCAGCCCGAACGGGGAGAGGGTTCTAGCTACACAAAAAGATGCTTTTATTTTTGATGCGCATTCAGGGGTTGAATTAAAGAGATTTAAAATGTGGCCAGAAATAACAAAAGCCGGTTTCACCAGTGATGCTGCTCATGTTTATGCTTTTAATAATGCTAATCAAACATTTAATAGGCAAATCACGTTCTGGGATGCTGGTAATTATGAAAAGGATCAATCATTCAAGTTCGATTACAGAACATTCGGTCCTTTGGCAGTTAGCCCATATGCCCAAAAAGCGTACAATTTTCTCGGAAATAAGATATTAGACACGGATTTAAAGTCACTGAGTAGCAAACAAAAAGTTAATCTTGAAGATTGGTTAAATGTTATATCGGAAGAGGATTATGTTGTTTTCGGTAACTGGGAAAATATTAAAAACTTTGCTTCCAGAACTTTTAATGATGCCGATTCTGTATCGCTTTCAATTGAGGCTGTAACTGATGTTCAGGGATTTTTAAACAATCAGGACTTAAGTGTTAATGAAATGGTGGCATGGACAAACGGTTCTTTTCTGACAATTGACGGCAAGTATACCACAAACTATTACTTGCGTAAAATAAAATCTAATTTGAAAAGGTCAATTTATGTCGATCTGGGCTTTAGCGGTGCTGCTAAAGCATGGCATAACGGGCAACTAGTTTTAGAGAAAAAAGAATTGGAGGAGGAGATTGCTACGCTGAAGAATATTAAATTGAATTTAATAAAAGGTGATAATTATTTGGTGATTAAACTGGTAAATGCTAAGGAAAAAGAAAACTTATATTTTGATATTAGTAATTATCTGGATGATGCTGCAGTGCTTTCTAATAAAGATTGGCAACATAATACTAACCCGGGATTTGCTTTAGCATACTGGAGAAATGTAGGTCCAAGGTGGAGTTTTAGTGACGGAATTAAAAAAGCTAATTACTTCCCAAGTAAGATGAATAACATTAGTGAATCGTGGCGACACATTTTGATTACTAATGACCGAGCTGGAGATTCAGTGGGCTACATCGACGGGGCTGAAGTGTTCCGTGTTGACATTTCAAAAATTGGAAATGTTGATACACCATTGATAACCGCAATTGGGACTGACGGCCTTTTAGGGAAAAATTGGCCGGCATGGTATAACGGTTCAATTGACGAGTTGGGAATATGGAAAAGGGTTTTGTCAGCAAATGAAATAGAACTATTAAGCAAAAAACATTTGCCTAATGAATTCAGTGAACATTTGAGGTTGCATCTTCAATTCGAAAACAACACGAACGATACTAGTGGAAACTCCTTGCACGGCGAGGCACATGGTGATCCTGCCTTTGTTAATGGCGTTATGGGGCAAGCTATACGCCTGGATGCAACACGCCAACAATATGTCAATTTGGGTGAATCAGATAAATTAAATTTTAGTGCATCGGAAAACTTTTCCATCTCGATTTGGTTAAAAAGTGAGAAACTAAAGATTGGAACAATTACAAGGGATATTGAATATATTCTTAAGCAATCAGAAGGGAAAAGAAATGACATGCAAAACAGACAGTTGATCAAGCATTACTCATCGATAGTAACACAAAAAGAAATCGCAAACCTTAAAATGAATAATTTTACGAGGGTATGGGATGTTCAATTTAGTAGTCCGAACGGGCGTTTATTTCTTGCTGGATTCCATGATGGAATGGCTACACTCTGGGATACAGAAAATGGCAGTATCGTGCAAACATACAACTCTAATGCCGGACCTGTCCGGAAGGTTTTTTTTAGTCCAGACACAAAAAGAATTATAACAGCTACTCAGTCTGAAAGTCTTAATATTTGGAATACTTTTAATGGTACTCAGGTGTTAAGTTTCAATAATTTCGGTTCTAGAGCGATAAGCCTTAACTTCAGCCCAGACGGTAGAAAAATATTGGCAACACTGGAAAATGGAAGTTTACGACTCTGGGAAGCGGCTCCTTGGAAACCGGAAGAGTTGCCTGGTGATTCCAGTATGTCTTGGGAATACCGCTTTAATGAATGGAACAAAAGGTGGATCAATCGTCAATGGGCAACCCAATGAGACCCACTGCCAGTTCACCGCCAAGCGGTCAGAAATACAGGGCGGTTTAGCTGTTGCCTCCGAACAACAACCTTGCGGCGTTCAAGTGGTAGAGTGGGTTGGTTTAGTTGCCTTCAGCTTTCAACGTATCCCGCTTTTGCCGCCGTGTTTGCGTAGAGGTCGCCCATTTCCTTTTCTTCGGCCCTATCTAGCGGTGTCCATCAATCCTTCCTTGATTTCCAGATGGTGAGGCAGTCGGTCACCACCACCGCGGCCTGCGCGCCATACCAAAACAGCCCATAGGCGCAGATCACTGGCCGCCCGAGAAAGAGCAGGCTATCCCGGGCGGCGGTTGGCTCTGGATTCACCAGTCGCAGTCCCGGCCCCATCTCAATCGCGGACACAAGGAACAAAACCAAGCCAAGCCGGCGGTGGCGTTTGCCTGAGTTGGTTGAGGATGGGGGCACAGCGTTGAATGATTCGCGCTTGGCCAAACGCCGTCAATCCATTCCCAGCACGTACGTTTCGGAATAGCGCAGGGCGCCGGAGTACGCGTCGTGGAACTGGAAGATCACCTGCGGATGAGGGAAGGCGAACCAGCGTTCATCGCCGCGCTCGAGCGGGTTGTTGAAGACGTTGTTAACCTGTACGACACAGTAGTGCGGGAAGGTGCGGTTGGCGCGCGGAATGTCCTCCATCGCGTAGCTGCTCCAGCGGATGTCGCAGCCGCGCGGGCCGTACTGGAAGCGGCCGTTGGCGGGGCGACCTCCCTCGTCCTTCATCGGAGCGTGGTTGATGGAGTTGTGCGGACCGCTGGCAAACTCCCAGACGTTGTCGGTAATCCTGATGGCGAAGCTGTTGTGCAAATCTCCGGTGAGCACAAACACGCCCTTGTCGAGGCCGTCCCAGAATTTGATCAGCTCCTC
>Ga0163108_10001013_pt1 | contig 20706 bp, 20 predicted proteins | sample Fk1155metaG_FD_109644 | JGI IMG/M metagenome (GOLD analysis project Ga0163108, IMG submission 109644) | Marine microbial communities from the Central Pacific Ocean - Fk160115 155m metaG | ecosystem: Environmental > Aquatic > Marine > Oceanic > Photic zone | place: The Central Pacific Ocean...
AATCGAAAACAAGTTCAGAAGAGGATGACTCTGCCCTACCCGAAACAGACCAAGATGGTGCCGAGGAAATGCCCGGCCTGAGCCGGGCACAACACCGTTGGCTTGAACCAACACGCACAAAACTCGAGCAAGTGCCCAGAGCGCAAACCGACTTCACCGCCTACACGCTGGAGTGGGGTGAAACCAAGATTGGTCTGGCCAGCATGACGATTGGCGCTTTGCCCAGAACCCAAATCGGCACCGTGCCCATGTTGGATGCACTGGGCGTATTGAATGGCCACATCAAAGTAAACATCTTGCGTGCTGGGCCCGTCGATGTGGGCGTGGGTGGCAACCACTACCGACTGCAAGTGGGAGAATTTGTGGGTTCGCACACCGGCGGGTCGCTCATCACATCCGTGCAGCTCACCAAACCATGGTCTCTTCACTTGGGGGCAGACTATGCGAGCCTCAACTCGAGTGGTGTACCCGACACAACCCGGCTGCCTTCTGTTCTGACCGCAGGCACTGATCCCGAAACCTTTCAGGCAAGCCAAGATGGCAATGAAGACGCCTGGAACTTTCATGGACAAAATGTGCGGCTGAACATGGCGACGGACGTGCGCTTCAATCGACGAGACAGCATTGTGTTTCAAGCTGGAGCCATCTTTTGGTCCAACATTCAAAAGGGTTTCGATGCACCCCCCATCCTGGGTTTGGAAGATGCCTTCACGCGTGCCGAGGAAAACACCAATCCCATCGCAGAGTCATTGGTCACGAGCCTCGCATGGCAATGGACGTGGCGAAAGGTCGATCTGCGTGTCGGTTTGGGCTGGTCGAGTGTCCCAGGCGCTTGGATACTTCAATCCACCGACCTCAGCTATCGCTTTGGGGGGAAAACCCGAAGTTCAGAACGGCGCATGAACCGCACCTGGAAACGAAACAAAAGCGACACCAAGTAATACTTTCAGGGTGAGTCTATCGTCAGGGTCACGGGGCCATCGTTGAGCAACTCAACATCCATCATCGCCCCAAACACACCGCGCCCCACCGTGGCGACACCTGCATCGGCAATCTGTGCGCAGAAACGTTCATAGAGAGGCTCTGCGTGGTCGGGGTGTGCCGCACCAACAAAACTCGGACGACGCCCCTTTCTACAATCCCCGTACAGGGTGAACTGGGAAACAACGAGTGCACCACCCGCAATGTCGATCAACGAATCATTCATCTTTCCGGAGGCATCCGAAAAGATACGCAAGTGAGCGATCTTTGATGCCAGCCACGCTCCATCCGCCTCCGTGTCTTCCGCTTTGACACCCAACAGGATGAGAAGACCCGGGCCGATTTCACCGGTCACTTCACCGTCCACGGTCACCCGTGCATACCGTACTCTCTGGATCACAGCTCGCATGGTGGTCCCTTCACATGACCCAAGAAATAAGCAAGCCAACCAATGCGCCGAGCAACAACACTCCGCTTCCCACACCCATGGCCACCCGGGATCCGACCGTATTTGGCACAGAGGGAATGACACGGTTGGAGATGACTTGCGCCATCACAGCGCCACCGACGAGCCCCCCCACATGACCAAGGTTGTCGATAAAGGGGATCATCAAACCGATCATCAGGTTGAGCCCAACCCATGGCAACAACTTCTTGCGAAACATGTCGCCAATATGAGGAGGCAAAACCAAACGATAGCGGTACCCAAACACAATACAGGCGCCCATCAACCCAAAAATGCTGCCGCTCGCTCCCACACTGGCCGTATTGCCGCCCATCCACGAGAGAGTCGAACCACAAAGGCCCGCGACCAAAAAGAGCCATAGAAAACGAATCGGCCCGTAGACCGACTCACAAAGGCGCCCCAGACCATACAAAGCCAAACCGTTCAACAACAGGTGCATGCCATCGCCATGCAGAAATAGGCACGACACCAGCCGCCACACTTCGCCTTCGGACACCCGCGGGCTGTACATGGCGCCCAAATACACCAAAACACTTGTGGGGCGTGCTGCCACCAGAACGCCGGCCATATTGGCCTGTCCCTTGAGCATCTGAATGATCCCCGCAAGCAGGTGCGCAACACCGATCAGGCCAAGGATCGACACCGTCATCCATGGCCGTCGAAAGCCAGTCATCATGTTTCCCCACACAGCGCGTTGTGCACGGAGCACAGCGATGTACCGTGGATCGGTGGGATCTGGGGATGGTGGATCTAGCGGACCTTCCACGCGATGACCTCCTCTATTGGACCGTTTGTTCGGCCTATGGGTATTGCGCCCAGCGTCTCGGCGTACAGCCCAATATTGAAAGAATCATCCACAACGCGTATTCCCATCGACTCATCCGCAGAAATCCGGCCGATCTCTTCCCAGCCAGATGGCAGTTCACCAGGAGAACTATTCACCGGAGCCACCACCACATCTCCAGGTTCCACGCTGCCCGTAAAAAACGCTGTCCCCGCCGCATCCATCTCATGACGGAAAGACCACTCACCCGTGTATGCGTCTGGCTCAAACTGAACAACCGCAGCGCGGGCCAAATCCGCACCAGCCTCAAAGAAGCGATGTTCCACAACGGACAAGGTCAACGCCCCCACAGCATGAACGACGGCACCAAACCACATCAATCGCCGAGCTCGCTGCTGCGCACCCACCTCCATCACCAACAACAAAGCAATGGGCAGCATGACGGACAAAATGTACCGCGGAGCAGCAAAATTATGAACGGCCCACACGCCACCCAAGCCTGCCAACACCCAAAGTGAAAGCAAGAGACGATCTGACTCCGTTTCCGGCGAACGCCAACCCCGATACGCGTTGGTCAAAGCAAGCACGAGCGGCAAGGCTCCCAGTACCGCGAGAGCAAACAGTGTGGCCCTTTGTGCCGCCATCAAATCGTCGGACCAAGCCCACAGATTGATGGCCCCGGCCACCAAAAAGGCGGGCACCCAAAACCATCGGTGACCCCGTGCGACGAGCCCGATAAGGGTGACGCCCAAGGGTATGCGAACCAGCAGACCCAATGCACGACCTTCTCCCGTACCACGCGAAATTTCCGACGCCCGGGTGAGCACCTCGACCAAGTGAATGCGGTCGTACACGGCAAACAGCCAGGCTTCCCCCAACAACCAAGGAACCGCAGCGCCCACCCAAAAAGGAAGCGTTTTTCGAAGTGTACCGGTTCGCCATCCATGCAAGAGAAACACAGGCCCCAAAAACATCGCCGGGTACTTGGTGAAGGCCGCGAGACCAAGCGCCAGGCCACCCATGAGCGCCATCCGTCGATTTCCCCGTTCACGCCAACCCAACACCGCCGTGGTGCACAAAGCCGTGACCAACAGATCGGGCATCAGCCCCCGCTGCAAACCCAAGACCACGATGGGTGCCCCAAGCCAGCATGCCAAAACCAATTTTGGTCGGCGGGATGTGGCATCGATCAAACGACCGGCAGCCCAACCCAACAAGGCCGCAGCGGGCACAGATGCCAACAAGCGGATTTGTACCAGCCCGGTTCCTATACCTTGCCAGAAAGCGACCCACTCCAAAAAAAGTGGTGGATGCGCGTAGACGAAAGCATCGGGTTCAGCACCACCGTACCAAGGTGGCCACGGTCTCCACCAATGGTAGGGCCGAAGCGGATCGAAGTTCTGTGTGATCGCCAAATAGCTTTCTTCATCCAGTATCGGAACACCTGCGGCCATAAAGACCGCAACCGACAGGCAGAGAAGAATGGAAAGGCGTGTCACGGGGTCCATGATCAATGAACGCGCGTCAAACAGCAACCGCGAACTCTCTCAACACTTGGTTGAGGGAGGTTTTCTTGTCGGTACTTTCCTTGCGCTGTCCGATGATGAGCGCACACGGTGTGCCGTACTCCCCAGCTGGAAATTTCTTCGGACGAACACCGGGAATTACAACAGACCGTGGTGGCACCGCACCCTTCATGACCACCTCTTCCGGCCCGGTCACATCCACGATGGGCGTCGATGCGGTCAGCACCACATTGGCCCCCAGCACCGCTTCCGAACCAACGTGAACACCCTCAACGACAATACAGCGCGAGCCGATAAAAGCACCGTCTTCAACGATCACTGGCCGCGCACCAGGTGGCTCGAGAACCCCACCAATGCCGACACCGCCCGACAAATGAACATTCTTTCCAATCTGAGCACATGAGCCAACGGTGGCCCATGTATCAACCATGGTGCCCGAGCCCACATGCGCGCCAATGTTCACATAGCCAGGCATCACCACAGCACCACGTTCCACATGTGCACCAAAGCGGATGAAGCCGGGAGGGACCAAACGGACGCCTTGGTCCGCAAGGTTCTTCTTCAAGGGAATCTTGTCGTGAAACTCATAGGGTCCCACCTCGTGGACTTCCATCTGTGCCACACGGAAATACAAAAGGATGGCCGAACGGACCCACTCGTGAATGACCCATTCACCATCCAGCTTCTCGGCCACACGCAGCGCACCACTATCCAGCAAACCAATCACATCATGCACCGCTTCGGGATCGGAATCGCCACCCGCAGCGAAAGACTCTATTCGTTGTTTCAACGCTTCCACGTTTCCTCCATGTTCTTCCATGCCGCAATGGCTGCTTTGCATTCATACAGGGTGGGCACCATCGCGATTCGGATGTAGCCAACGCCAGCACCAGCCACACCGAACATTCGACCTGGGCTCACCACAATCCCTTCATCGAGCAAGCGCTGGGCATAGACTTCATCGTCCCCACCCGGCACCTTGACCCACAAATAAAGGCTCGCTTCTCGACCAACCACATCCACATCGAGTGAATCAAAAAAGTCGAGAAACAGCTTCTTCTTTTGGCGAAAAATTACGCGGCGCTCGGCCGAATGTTCATCATCCGACCATGCAGCCACTGCCGCCGCATTCACAAAATCCGAGGGCACCAGTCCAGGGTTGGTGCGCAGGGCCCGGAGGCGAGCCATGATGGCAGCATCACCCGCAACAAAGCCCGATCGGTACCCGGTCATACCCGACCGCTTGGACAAACTGTGCAGGACAAGAACACCATCCGTCCCACACTCCAAGAGCGAATGCGGTGGCGCCGAATGATAGATGTCTGCATAGGTTTCATCCGACACCAACAAGATGTCGCGTTCCCGACAAAAGTCGGCGGCCCGCTGCAAGTCGGAAAGCGACATCACCGCACCCGAGGGGTTGTGCGGTGAATTCAGCCAAATCAATCGGGTGCGTTCCACAACTGCATCGGGAAGTGTCCAAGGCCGAAGGATGTGATCCCCCGACAGCTGCACAGCAATGGCTTCAGCACCCGCAAAGAGCGCACCCCGCTGATAGGCTGGATACCCAGGATCTGGAAACACCACCCCGCGGTCCGGCGCATCCCGATCGATGACCATCAGCGGCATATGAAACACCGCTTCCTTCGATCCAGACGTGGGCACAATCTGTGTGGCGGGATCGAGGGTCACCCCAAACCGACGCCGCATATACGCCGATATGGCTTGTCGCACTTCCTCGGAACCCAATACCCGCGGGTACGGCATCCGGGGTGCGATGGCATCGATCAAGGCCTGGCGGGCCTCTTCAGGTGGCGGCTCTTCCGGATCACCCTTTCCAAAATCAAACACCGTACGTCCTTCAGCAAGCAGTTCAGCCTTGCGCTGATCAATGGCAACAGCGGGATAGGTGCGCAGTTCATCAAGGATTGGATTGAATCGGGGCATGCGGACCTCTAAGTCCTGCGATACGCGAATGCACCATGTTGTGGCTTATCTTCATTAGTTGTTCGATTATTTCTGGCATTTCAGGTGCCCCCGCTGAGCCCGAAAACTCCACGGAAATCGTGGTAGAGGTGCCCAAAGGCTCCACCGCACGCGGGATGGCCAAACCCCTCGCCAAGGCCGGTGCCATCGACGATGCAGACGCCTTTGGTTGGTATGTTCGCATCAACAAAGAAGGTGGATGCATCAAGGCAGGAAAGCACCGGGTCAACCGGGCAATGAGCCATGCAGAGATCATCGAAGCCTTGTGCGGTGTTCCCGTTACGAATTCCGTCCCCTTTACTGTGGTCGAAGGCTGGCGCATCCGTGAGATCGACGCTGCTCTCGCGAAGGCTGGGTACATTCAAGCCGGGGAATACAAAGCGCTGGCTCAATCACCCCGTTCATTTCGGGTCGACTACCCTCTCCCACCAGACAGCTTGGAAGGCTACCTCTTCCCAGAAACCTATTCGATCGAGCCCGACCGCTTTGATGTGCGCAAATTCATTCAACGCCAGTTGGACATGTTTGGAGACCGGTTTGTGGACAAACATGGGGATGGGTTTGGGAAAAGAAGTCTCGAAGAAGTGGTGATCATGGGCTCCATGATCGTTCGGGAAGAGCCCACCGAAAAGCAACGCCCCATGGTGGCCGGTATTTTGTGGAAGCGAATCGACAACAGCTGGAACCTGGGTGTGGATGCAACCAGTCGCTACACCTTGGCGAAGTGGAACGACCGCCGCGCATTCCTGAAGAAGCTCCGCGATCCGAAGGACCCGTACAACACACGTCTTCGACAAGGCCTACCGCCAACCGCCATTGGAAACCCCGACATCAGTTCACTCGAATCCGCTGCAGCACCGACGAAAAGCCCGTACTGGTATTACCTGCACGACAAGAAGGGCGTCCTTCATCCATCGCGCTCGGTGAAGGAACACGAGGCCTACCGGCGCAAGTACAACGTGTATTGAGATGACGGAGGCCACCCCGCTCTCACGCATTGAACGCATCCGATTGGTCGGCTTGGCCGCACTGATTTTTGTAATCTTGGCCAGCTACGCCATTGCGCGCCCCGCAACAGAATCCTTGTTTCTCGGTGCCCATGGGGCCCAATCTTTGCCATGGGCATGGCTGATGGTCGGGGCCGGGAGTTTGGTGGTGGTCACCATCTACAACCGCTGGTCCGCAACCACCGACTTGGTCCGCATCTTTGGTGTGGTCAGTGGCTTAAGTGCAGCCCTGTTGGTGGGAATCTTACTGGGACTGCAAGCGGGACTGCCCGGAATGACCTGGGCCCTGTACTTGTGGAAGGACCTGTACATCGTCGTGCTGATCGAGATCTTTTGGTCCTTTGCCAACTCCACGGTGCCGGAAGACCGAGCCAAGTGGTGGTACGGGCTCTTCTGCGTACTGGGTTCCCTCGGCGGCATGGCCGGAAACCTGGGTGTCGGATGGCTGGCACAAGCAACTTCGACCGAGCAAAGCCTGTGGGCCGTTGTCCCCTTGCTTGCTGTGGGCGGCGCAGGCGGCATCGGCCTGGCCCGCTGGGCGGGCGTGGAGGCTGCGGGGCCAAAGAAAAAGCCCAGCCTATCCGATGGTTTCGTGGTCTTGAAGAACAGCCGTGCCCTTTGGCTCCTGATGGCCCTCATCGCCACCACCCAGGTGGCCATTACCTTGGTGGACTACCAATTCTCCATCGCCATCGAACAGCATTTTCCCGATGCCGATGTCCGAACAGCAATGATTGGTCAGGTCTACGCCGCCATCGATCTGGCCTCGATCAGCCTGCAACTGGCCACTGGTCCCATCTTGAGGCTCATCGGCGTGCCCTTGGTGCTGCTCGCAATCCCAGGACTCTTGGGGGCCGCGGTGGCCGGCTATGCATTGATCCCGCGGTACGCAGCCATTGCAGCGGCCAAGGTGGCCTCCAAGGCCTTCGACTATTCCCTGTTCCGGGCCGCCAAAGAAATCCTCTACATTCCCCTCAGTCACACCGAGCGGACCCAAGGAAAAGCTTTTGTGGACATGATGTCGTACAGAATGGCCAAAGGTGCCACGAGCTTGATGTTGTTGGGCTTGGTTGCACTTCAGCGACCCGACCTGACTTTGTGGCTCACCCTTGCTTGCATTGGCCTGTGGGGATGGATCACCCTGAAATTGAACAACAGTCGGTAAAGAGCGAGCATGGCACTGCCTGCACCATCCACCTCATGGGTCGTCGCCGGGCGGACATGGTGATACCCACACTTATCCAAAGGAGCGGATGATGCTGAAGTTGATGACGGGATTGTGGATCGGTTGGTGCATGCTCGCAGCACCAGCAGCATACGCGGACACCGGCATATCGGATGACACAGGGACCGCAGAAGACACGGGCGATGCCGACGACACAGGCGACACCGGAGACGCTTCTGATACAGCCGCAAGCAGTGCCGGTTCCAGTTCGGGGCCAACCTACGGTGCAGCAGAACTGGCCGGAGACTCTGGAAATTGTGCAACGGTGGGCGCAGCCCCTGCAGCATGGATGCTGGGATGCATTGTGCTCGTCTTGGTCCGGCGCCGAATCCGCTGAGAAGCCTCAGCCCAGGTCAATTACGAAGCTGGGTTCTCCGATAGCATCGCCCGCTTGGGCAATACCTCACGCATGTCTTCCGCATCCGGATGCGGCTCCTTGGAGTCATCGATGAGGGGCCATTGCGCAGCCAACATTGAGTTGAGCTCGATGTACTCGCCCCATTTGGCTGGGACGTCGTCCTCCTCAAAAATGGCCTCTACAGGACACTCTGGGACACAAGCACCGCAGTCGATGCATTCTTCCGGATCGATCACCAAAAAGTTTTCGCCTTCCCGAAAACAGTCCACGGGACAAACAGAAACACAATCTGTGTATTTGCAGCGAACACACGGTTCTGCGACAACGTAAGCCATAGGGAGTCTCCTGGTGCGGGTTGCTCTCTGAACCCTACAACAAGAATTTAGTCTTCGTCCATGTCGGGTTTCGCATCGGTCGATTCCCAGCCATCCGCATCGTCGTACTTAAGGTACCAAGGGACATCTTCTGAATCGCGAAGATTGCCCTCACCTGTGTCCTCGGAAATAGAACCCATATGCTTGTTTGGTGCAGCTTCCTTATTTGGGGGCGCATCGGTGACACCCAGTGCCGCCTTTAGTTTGCCCTTAATTTTTGAACGAAAGCCCATGGATTCAGCATACTCGATGCGGCGCCAGGCTGACGAACATTCCGCTTGGACTATTGGCTAATCAACTGCGACAAGTCGCCATACTGACGAATCTTGAACCACGTCAGCTCACCATTTTTGAAATAGCGCGCAGCCACGAAGGCCATCTTGGCGTAGTTGGTGGCCTGTGCAAGGCCGTGAATGGGCTCTACGTTTTTCTTCCAGTACTCGCGCTCATCAAGGAATTTGCGAATCAAAGCTTTGGGTACAAAGGACTTGGAGGCCAGACAGAACAAGGCCAGGTAAAAGCGATCTTCTTCGGAGCGAGGCCAGTCCATCGATACCCGGAACTGGTACCAAGATTTGTTGGCGCGGCCCTCTACCTCTTCCGGATCGAGCGCACCCGCCTCCAACGCCTGGCGTGTGAGTGCCGTGCCTGGAAAGAAGTTGAGGCTGTAAAAATAGATGTCGTAGGGACGCGGCAAGTCGAGCAAAAACTCGGCCGTCTCAATCTTCATTTCCTCGGTGGCGTGTGGGTTGTCGACAATCACGTCGTAGACCACATTGAGCTTCAGTTCTTTGTTGAACTCGGCGAACTTCATGATGGCCCGGTTTCCAGGACTCCGGTTGTGGATCTCTTTGGATTCCTTGGTCGAACCGCTTTCAATCCCGGTCTGAACCCGCACAAGACCCGCATCCACCAACTTGGTCAACATGTCCGGACGAAGCATGGGTGGAATCAGCAAACACTCGAAGGGCTTGCCGATGCGCTTGGGGTACTTCTCAAGGAATTCTTCCATCCAATCTTCGCCAAAAGCGAAGGAGGTGTCGTCATCAATCTTGATGCGCGCGACCTTCGGAAAGGTCTTCTGCATGTGCTCCAGCTCACCGAGAATGTGCTCCACAGAACGGGCCCGGTAGAACTGTTTGCCTTTTTCCTCGTATACATCGCGAAGAATCGACACGTAGCAGTAGCTGCAGTTGTAGGGACACCCGCGCGAAAAGTAAATCCGGTATTCCGCGGACCGTTTCCAGGGCTCCTCGATCGTGAGCTTGCCCTTTTCGATGTAGAACTTGTTCTCATCGGCGGTGTCTGGGAATGGCAACCAATCCAAGTCTTGAATCAAGGGCCGGGGCTTGTTGCGGTGGACTTCTCCATCCACCTTGGCCCATATATTCGGGATGTTCGTGACATCCGTTCCATCCCGCAATGCCTCGCAAATATCGATGGCAGCCTGCTCACCCTCCCCAACACACACATAGTCGCAATGGGGAATGCATTCTTCGGGAACGCTGGTGGGATGAATACCGCCCCACATGACGGGAATATCCGGACACGCCGCTTGAATGTCTTCCGTGACCTTTTTCGCCATGGAAAACAAGCTCGACATAAAACCCAAGCCGATCATGTCGGCCTGTTTTTCTTTGATGATGTCGATCGCCATCTGGATGTCCGTTTCGGACGGCATCTCAAGGCGGTTGTGCACCCAGTCCCTCAAAAAGATGATGTGCGTTTCAAAGCCGGCGCGCTGTAGCGCAGCAGACACGTACCGAATCCCAGCATTTTCCACGCTGTAAATGGTCAGCAGAACGACGGTAAATTTCTTCTCACCAGCAGTCGCAGGTGTAGAGGCGGGGTTGGCAGCATCTTCAAACATCAGTGCGATCTACCCCGTCAGCAGCCGCAGGCCAGCGGTGGCCTTGCGTTTAAAGTCTGTGGCATTTCGAATTTGGGTGATGTTTCGCACCACAAACTTCGGTCGCCAATAAAACTTGCGGTACGCACCCTCCAACATTTCACGCAGCTCCTGGCGCGTAAAATGCTCGTCCCAGACTTGCGCCTTGAAGGATTCATCGGGGTTCCGCATAAACTCTGTCCAAGGTTCCAGATCCAGCACGCCATCGCGAAGACCTTCATCAAACAAGGTGGTCCCTGGGAACGGTGTCATCAGATTGAACATCACAAAATCAGGGTCGAGCTTGATGCTGTACTTGATGGTGTCCACCACATCTTGGCGGGTCCGCTCCACCGGCGTACCGATCATAAAATAGGCCACCGTATGAATACCGACTTCGCGACAAAGCCGGAAAGCGTGCTCAATTTCCAGGCTCGTGACATCTTTCTTCAGGCGCAAGAGGCCTTCTTCCGTGCCTTGTTCCACACCGAATTGAATGCGCTGACATCCTGCTGCCTTCATCTTCTCGAGAAGGGGCCGGTCCACACCTTTCACCCGGAATCGCACCGTCCAACTGATCTCGATTCCACGGCGAATAATCTCATCGCACAAATCATGGACACGCTTGTTCGTAATGTTGAAGGTGTCGTCCACGAAATAGATTTCACGAATCCCAAGGTCCAGACATGACTGCAATTCATCACAGACCCGGGCAGGACTCATCACCCTGTATCGGTGACGCGGTGTGTTGCAAAACGTGCACCGGTAGGGACACCCGCGACTGGTGATCACCGTGGTGAAAATGCCACCTTCTCCCATGACATCGTAGTACCGAGAATAATCGACCAATGTGCGATCCGTGATGGGGTACTCATCGAGATCGTTCGAGAAATACACATCGTTTTCGGGAATGGGATCGTCCGCGTGTGCAATCACACCTTCGAGGCCGCGCACTTCCTTGCCCGCCTCCCAGGCTGCGAGCAGATCCAGCATCGGCTGCTGACCTTCCCCTTTCACGACGGCGTCCACATCCTTCAAGCCAACGCTCTCATGGGGGAAATCATTGATGTGAGGACCACCGAGGACCACACGTGGGACCCCGGCGCGTTTCGACGCAGCAATGGTGTTGTGTACGTCAACCAACTGGACTGTAAAACAAGTGATGCCCACCACATCGGGGGCATAATCGCGCACACTGCGCTCCACTTCGGCGTACTCCAAATGGTCGAGCTGCGCATCGAGGATGTCGACTTCATGATCGGAGTGGTCGTTCAAAAAAGAAGCGATAGCAAGCAAGCTCAACGGCGGGTAGCTGAGATTTTCCGCCTCAACAGCCTCGGGCACCTCGCTCTCAACGGTGTGCCGTGCTGGGGGTCTAATCAGTAACACCCGCATGCTTTTTCCTTGTCGTGAATCGATGGACAGCCCCACACCGCCACCTTTCGATCGTGCCCTCAAAGAGGTCCGGTGTCAATGGTGGCGACAGTCTTATGCGGGGAAATGACTCCTTTAGTCACCGGGCAACACTTTTTCGACAACAAAGTCGGCATGCTGAAGCATTTGTGAAGCCGGCTATTCCGCTTCAAAGACCATCTTGCCCACATAGGCCACGGGTCCACGCAAAATCAAAGAATAGTCCTTTCCAACCGTGACCTCCAAAGTGCCACCAGGCATGCGTACACGAACCGTCCCGACACACCGCTCCAGGCGTACAGCCGCCGCCGCAATGGCACACGCGGAAGAACCACTGGCGGAGGTCTCGCCCGCCCCACGCTCCCAGATGCGGGCTTCCACCGTGGTGGCATCGACAACCCGCGCAAACTGCACATTGGTTCGGTTGGGAAAGAGCGGGCTACTCTCAAGAACCGCACCCCAGTCTCGCCAGGGGAATGCTTCGAGGTCCGTCTCCAAGAAGACCACACAGTGTGGGTTCCCAACCCCCACCGCCGTAAGTGGCAACACCACATCACCGACCGGCAATGGCATGAAAATCATTTCTTCCGTTGCCGGCACATCCGCTGGGTCAAAACTGGCCTGGCCCATTTGAACCGTGACCAGTTCGTCGTCCACTTGGCAACGCACGACGCCACACGACAACTCCACAGAAATATCGTCCATCGCATCATGGCAATCGACCAACCAACGGGCGAAGATCCGAAGCCCATTGCCACTTTTTTCCGCAACAGAGCCGTCCGGGTTCCAAATGCGCAAGCCGACATCGGCCTTTTGGCTGGGCATCCGTTCCAGAATTCCATCCGAACCCAGACCCGTATGCCGATCACAGATCGCCACCACCAACTCCGGCGTCAGCATTCCTTGTTCGAGAACCAGGTAATCATTGCCCAGCCCGTGGTACTTGCGAAACTGCATGGCGCCCCGCTAACCGCCGCAGCATGGTCTCGCCCTTGATAGGGTGAAGGTATGCTGAGAATTGATTCCCAAAACACCGTGGCCACCGCGCTCAGCGAGCGAATCCAAGCACGAATCGACTTTGAAGCACTCCCCACCGAACTGTGTGTGGTCATCGGAGGAGATGGGTTCATGCTTGAAACCATCCGGGATGTGGGTGCAGGACATGTCTTCTTGGGACTCAATGCGGGCCGTGTCGGGTTCCTTCTCAACGACGCTGAAGATTTTGAATCCACCATCGAAGCCATCGAAGGCCACCGCTGGCAAGTGCATACGTTTCCACGCTTGGCGATGCGTGCAACCCACACAAACGACAACAGTGTCTCAGAAGCGATGGCCGTCAACGACGTGTATCTCGAACGAATGAGCGGACAGACCGCCCATCTCCAAATCGAAATCAACAATGTTCCGGTCGTGGAGCGCCTCGTATGTGATGGCATCATTGCGTCCACAGCTCTGGGTTCTACCGCCTACCATTTCAGCGCAAGTGGCCATGCCTGCCACCCCGGCGTGCGGGCCATTCACCTCACACCCATCTGCCCCCACAGCCCACGCTTGGCACCGATCACCCTCCCCGCCGATGCCAACATCGCCATCGACGTCATCAGCCCCGAAAAACGCCCCGTGCGGGCCGTGTCCGATGGTGTCGGGCATCCGAATGTTTCACGGATCGAAGTCCAGCGGGCTGATGTCGATGTTCGCCTGGCCTTTCTTGATGGACACGACTTCACGGCAACATTGGTCGACAAGATCCTGCAGGTCTGAGCGCTACTCTTCCGGTGGTATCGGAAGCTGCTTTCGGAATTTCCAGGTCGTCATCCACCCCAGTGGAACGGCAGTGAACGCTGCGAGCGTCACCAAACTCAGCCCCAGCACAATCAGCAAACCCATGGAACGAATGCCCTGGTTCCCGGCAGCAGAAAGAGATGCGAAAGACAGAATTGTCGTGGCAGCGGACAAAGCCGCAGCCATTCCCGTGGTGCCCAATGCACGAAGGATGCGTCCTGGTCCCTCTTCACTCATGCGATGCAGCAGGTGAATGACAACATCGATACCAATGCCCATCAAAATCGGAATGCCCACAAAGTTGATCATCGACAACTTCACCCGAAACAACGCGATGCCTGCACCCGCCCAACACAAACCAGCGATAAGTGCTGCCGTCGCACCCAAAGCACGACGTGGGCTTTTCATGTGCAGCCAGGTGACGAAAAACACCATCAAAAGGGCTCCACCAATGATCCTTGGGGCATCATCGCGCACAAGCTTGTAGAGCACGCTTAAGGCCAAGTATTGCCCAGCCGCTGGCCGTTCAGGGACCCACTTTTCAACCGCATCAAAGACCTTGGTGGTTTCCCGGAGGTCCCACATATTTCCGCTGGGGAAGACCAACAGCCATTCCCGATCACCAGACGAGCCCAAGACATGGCGCAAACCATGCGGCAATTCCTCTACGGCTATGGGCGCCAACTCGCCTTCGCTCAGCCTGGAAAGGTTCTGGCGAACCGGCGGTGGCAAGTATTGGATGTTTTCGTGCCGGGTGAGTTCCGCCAACTCTCGGATGACGTCCAACCGTGCTTCCTGATCCACAGGCAGCACGGAATGAATCGACAACACACGCTGGAATTCGGGTATCAGGCCCGCATCTACCGCTTCCGACAAGCGTTGGTGGTCCGCCGCCAACGCTGCCTTAGATGGATACGTGATCACCGAAGGCGGGTAGCTGTCTTCCGCAAGCTGCTGCTGACGCTCGGTCAGATCATCGTAGGCCAGCCCACGGGGCCGCAACTCCGACAAATCATACTCAAACTCTATCTTTCGCAAGGTAGAGGCCGCCGCCACACTCATGATCCCAACCAAAATGAGCAATGTGGGGGCCAATTTATAGGTTGGATACGGCCGACCCCGTATTCCAAAAAACGAATCTGCTTCTTTGTTCTTCTGGCTTCGAACCACAGGTGCTCCCGCACCCTCGCGCCACAAAATGAACAACGGCAGAAGGGTCAGGACGCCAAGCAGGCAAAAGAGTACGCCACCAGCGAGCAGCGTGCCCAATTGCTGGAAGGCGACGAAGTCAGCCATCCACAAGGCGCAAAAACCCACCGCTGAAGTGACTGCGGCAGCCATGCACGGGGGTCCTGTTCGGTCCCATGCCTCGATGATTCCACCGTGCACCGAACTTCCTGCTTCCCGAAACTCCTGGTATCGGCTGTACAGGTGGATCGAAAAGTCCACGCCCAAGCCCACCAAAATGGCCGGAAAGAAGCTGGTAAAGGTGTTGAGTGTGCCCACCGACAGCGCTGCGTACCCAAACGTCCAGACGTTGCTGACGAACAATGGGCCAAAAATCATAAAGACGGCACGCACATCCCGGAAAGCGAAACCGATCAGTGAAAACACCAAGGCAAGGCTAACGATTGCCGTCCAACGAAAATCGCTGGCAATGCTCTCCACATCTTCAACAGTATGGCGGTACGCGCCCCCCACCCATTGCACAGTGACACCGTTGGCCTCAGGCTCCAATTCATCCAGCAAGGAATACACTTGGGCCATGAACCGCTTTGAAAAATCGACCTGCTGGGCCGACTCAACCGGACGCACGACGATTCGTGCGGTGCCTTCGGTGCCTTGAAGCGCTGCAGTCTGTCCTCCCTTCTTCAACTGCGCAGTCAATGGACCCAAATCCATCCATTGGGCGGCAATAAAAGGGTTCAGCATGGCTGGACCAAAGTTGAGGGCCCCCTGCAAGCGATCACGGATCTTGCCCAAATCCTTGGGCGTGATCTGCATCATCCCAATTCGCCATGCGAGTTCGGGGTCGATGTCGTACAGCGCATAGTCCACGGTATCGAGCGCTTCGAGGCGTTCCTCGAGCACATGCATAAAGGACTCAACCTTTTCAGGCGTGGCCCCATCGACCGCGATGGTCAACATTTCTACACCACCATCGGTCTGCTGCAGGTTCAGCATCGCTTGGGTGGAAGGATGTTCCGGCGGCAACAGGCGCAGCATGTTGGGGTCCACCTTTAGCTGCGTAGCAAAGCCCATACACATCAGCGTGAAGAGACCAATCCACAACCACGAACGCCGCGGGTTCGCGATAATGGCGGCTGCAATTTTGCCCATTGGTCCACGAGCTTGGTACATCACAGGTTCCTGGTGAGCCACATTCGTACGCAGCACCCCGTTTCTGTGTAGCACGGAACGGACCAACGCGAGTCCACCTAAAGGGTATATATTTATATACGGTGTATCAATTTACATACGTATACTAAATGATACGAACCAGCGAAAACCCAGGTTCTACCTCGATCGCAAAAGTTGGCACACTGGTTGCAATACCCTCTGGCAACCCCGAGAGGTGCAAAATGACTGCTCTACTTACTCCAATCAACGAAGCCTACAACCGCGAACAACTCATCTTGGATTACTATCCATTGGTTCGCACCATCGCTTGCCGCATGGCACGTCGCCTTCCCCCAAGTGTGGAAGTAGACGAGCTCATCAACATCGGCACGCTCGGTCTGATCGATGCCGTCGATCGTTACGATGCTTCACGCGGCGTGCCCTTCAAAGCATACGCTGAGATTCGCATCCAAGGCTCGATGTTCGATGCACTTCGCGGAGACGACTGGGTACCACGCTCTGTGCGCCGCAAGGTAAACCGCATCGAGCACGCCAAAAAGTCGCTCACCTTCTCTTTGGGTCGCGACCCATCGGCTGAAGAAATGGCCAACGCCATGGACCTCAACATGGCTGAATACGAGAACCTGACCCGAGATGCACAAATCAAGAAGCTCATCAGCCTTGATATGCCCACCTCTGAAGATGGTCACACCCCACTGGTGGAGATCATCCCAGGAAAAGAAGAAAGCGTCGAAGCCACCCTGTGCAACGAAGAACTTCGCAGTGAAGTCGCTCACGCGGTCTCTTGCCTTCCAGAGAAAGAGCGCGTTGCGGTCACCCTCTACTACATGCAAGGTGTCACCTTGAAGGAAATCGGAGAGATTTTGGACGTCACGGAGTCCCGTGCATGCCAACTGCGCGGTCAAGGTGTAAAACGCCTCAAGTTCCGCCTCCGCAACTCCGTACTGTAGTGGCCGATGGGCGGTCCAAACCCACCGCCCATCAGGGAGTCAGCCACATGCAGTACAACAGTCATTACGAAGCCTCGCCAACCACTCAGGATAGCGGGGCTTCATTGTTGGAACTCAAGCAGGCTTACCAGGCAGGACTATTGGTCACCACCGTTACACCAGACATGGTCAACGAACAACTCATCACAGCTCTGTTCGAAGACGTGAACCCAATCAACAATATGATCCACTAGTCTTCGCTGAAGCGAGGCCCAAACAGCCTCACCTGCAGCCCGACCATAAAGCCAGCCCCCACGGAGTCTACTCCTGGGGGTTGTGCACTTGTATCCAGACATCGATCGCCATTCTCATCGCGACAACCCTTGCCTGTGTGCTGAATCGATGTGTCGGCACCGCCCACCACCGCAGTGATGGGAATGTGGGCGTAGAAATCGACCGTCTTCGAGACACGAAGTTCACCACCTGCCCGGATCTGCGCGACCCACAACTCGGGCGCTGAGAAAGTGTCGAGCGCATCCTCACTGAACTGCTCTTTGGTGGCAACGCTCTGCCCCCGCCAAAACAACATGCCACCGCTCAACACGGGCCGAAAAGATCGGTCCGGCAAAAAAGCAGCCAGTAGATATGGTCCCATGAACACATTGGAGTTCGGGTACTGCTCTTCCACTGGGGGCGCCGTGACGGCTTCATTCTTGGAAACAGAATCCAAAATCACCGCATAACGACCGGAGGCATAGCCAATCTGCGCGCCGAACTCGAGTTCCGGTGTGATGCCATAGCCCAAGCCGAAATCCGCAATCAGACCGCTTCCCGACTCCTGGGATTGCCACGCGTACACCTCTTCGATTTCACGCTGCGGCATCACGGTGACATAGGCGCCGTTGTACCGACCGTTGACCGGCCCGCGACCAAAGCCCAAACCTGGACGCAACACCAATTGCTGCCGACGGCCTGCATTGCGTTGCTTAAACAAATCGAGGGGCAACTCTGAGTTCTTCCAGCGCATGTACTGGTTGGGCGTCAGGTTGACCCGCTCCCAAGGCTTGACGCCCTCTCGCTGCATGCGTTGGGTCAAGTCATCGACGGTCATTTCTGGGGCCCGTAGGGTCCGACCCGTCCGGGTCGCCTGGGTGTGCACCATGCCCATCTCAGCGGACAAGGCCGCGAGCTGCTCGGCTGCAGCCGAATAATCCGGTTCCGCATCGACCGACATGTCCCGAATATCTTCAACGCGACCCGCTTCACCCCGAACAACAGCCACCAACACCGAAGCCACACCACTCGCGAAGCGCTCGTCCTCTCCGACTTCCAGCTGAGCAACAAAGCTCATCGCTTCTTGCGACGAGTTGATGTCGATAATGGCCACTTCCACGCGCGTTCCAGAGTCTTCCGCAAGCACCGTACCCGTCACCGCGTACTCGGCCCCCGCACTGGATCCCACAACATACGCACACCCCGCCGACTGACCGGGAGGACAACTCTCCAGGTACACCGCAGCCGACATGTCGTAGACCGGAGGCACCGAAGAAAAGGGAATGACCATGAGGTCTGGATGACGAGAAAGTTCCATCTCCAGGAAAGAGGACATCATGCCAGCCAAGCCGGCAGCTGCAGCATTTCGAGGCTGAAATGGGGATACGAATACAGAAGCAGGCCCGCCGTCCATGTCCTCGTAGGGCGAATCGACCACGGACACAGTCGGCTGCACAGCAGGGGCGACGGCCGGCTCTAAATAAGGGTCCTCGCCCAACTCATCCTCAGGGTCCTCGCCCACTTCATCAATGGCATCGTCCTCGAATTCATCGGAAGACTCTTCGTCCAACTCTTCGTCGAACTCATCGGTCGACTCTTCGTCCAACTCATCGACTGGATCTTCAAAGTCCTGCCCGAAAACAGGCTGAGCCATGAAGCAGAAAACCAAAATTGCGAAACGTTTCATGGAGACTTCCTATCGAACAATTCGACGACGTGGGCCACCCTTCTTCGCCACAGGGGCTTGGGGTGGGTTCAAAACGGCCAGCATTTCCACATGGCCCGTTTGCGGGAACATATCGTAAGCGCGCAGTTCGCTCACCGACCAACCCCGCTTTGTCCATTCGGCCAAATCACGCACCAATGAGGCAGGGTTACAACTGACATAAATCATTCGAGCTGGCTGAAGCGCCTCGATTGGATCGAAGACTTCGGGCTCAAGGCCACGGCGGGCTGGATCAAGAATGACAACAGGTGCAGAATCCTTCACCCGAGTGATAAATTCGGGCAGCCGCTCTTCGACCGTACCCGCCAAAAACTCGGCGGTGATGCGGGCCGCAGCAGCACTTTCTCGCGCCCTGTCCACAGCACCTCCGCTCACCTCAATGCCACCCACCCAGGGGTGATGCTTCGCCAAGGGCAGCGCTATGGCACCCACACCGCTGTACAAATCCACCACCGGCCGATCGCGCAGATCAGCGGCCAAGTCAACAACGTCCTGCACAATGCGGTTGGCCATCGCTGGATTGGCCTGGAAGAAATCCCCCGGACCCACCTTCATTCGAACGCCACCCATCTCTTCGTCAATCGTGCGCGATCCCTCGAGCGGTCGGGTACGAATCGCACCCTCTTGAACATTGAAAATGGCATTTCCTGGTTCACCGTTCACATGCAAATGGACACCAGCAACTTCCGGAATGCTCTGCGCAATGCCCATGGCCAAATCGTGCAGCACCTTTGGACGGCGGCCCACCACCAGCGTCACCATCAACTGCTTGGTCAGGCGACTTTGGCGCACGACAACATGGCGCAACACGCCGCGTTCCGTTTGCTCATCCCAGGGCTCGATGTCCAACTCAACCACATGGTGCGTGATCGTGCCCATGGCACGGCGAAGCAAAGATGTTGCGACCCGGCAATTTGGAATGGGCAAGACCTTGTGTGAATCGCGTTCGTACGCACCCAACCGCGTTCGCTGCCAGTCGGATCGTCCAGCGGCCATTTTGATCACATGGCGGTAGTTCTCATCTCCATCGGGTGAATCGATCACCTCCATGGGCAATGCAACATCCACCCCTTGCTCTTCAAACAAGCGGCCCACCATGGCAAGGCGGGCATCGTGTTGCGCACCCGGCTCCAGATGCATCAAGGGGCAACCACCACACCGGTCATATTTGTCACATGGCGGCGTGCGACGCACATCAGAAGGCTCGTCTGATCCCAACCAGCGACCGCGATCCAGATTCTGTCCACGGTGGTACACATGGATTCGTCCCGCTTCTCCAGGAATGCCTCCCCACACATGCAACGGCCGGAATTCCGTATCTACAAGCGCCTCTCCACGACCGACCCACCGCGTGGGGGTAAGGACGATTTCTGGCGTTTTATCTCGCTTTTTACCTTTCCCGGTATGACGGCCACGACTCCGGCCGCCCCGGGGTCCACCCGAAGGTTTGCCACCCCGTTTCCGGTCCGGTCGACCATCCGATTTGTGGTCACGCTTTTTGAAGTCATCACTCATGGCGCCCGTCTAACGACCCCCGCGCCTTTCTGCGCACTGTTCTTTCCCGGTTGTCACATCCCGCAGCACCACAGCATCCACTCCGTGGACCCACCCTGCACGCGGATGGGCC
>Ga0163108_10001014_pt1 | contig 20691 bp, 23 predicted proteins | sample Fk1155metaG_FD_109644 | JGI IMG/M metagenome (GOLD analysis project Ga0163108, IMG submission 109644) | Marine microbial communities from the Central Pacific Ocean - Fk160115 155m metaG | ecosystem: Environmental > Aquatic > Marine > Oceanic > Photic zone | place: The Central Pacific Ocean...
GGGAAAAGGTGTTGATTATATGATGGGTACACATGAATGGCATGGTAAAGCTCCTAATGACGAATTACTTGTAAAAGCTTTAGATCAAAACCCTGAAACTATTGGTGATTATTAACTTTGTTTCTTATGAATAAATTTGAAAATACTGGGTCCAAAGATACAAGGTCAGGATTTGGATCAGGACTTTTGGAATTGGGGAGAAGCAATCCTAATGTAGTTGCTTTATGTGCTGATCTAACAGGATCTCTTAAAATGGATGGTTTCATGAAAGAAAATCCAGAACGTTTTTTTCAAGTAGGAGTAGCTGAAGCTAATATGATTGGCATTGCTGCTGGCCTTACAATAGGGGGTAAAATCCCTTATACTGGTACATTTGCAAATTTTTCTACTGGCCGTGTTTATGACCAAATTAGACAGTCTATTGCTTATTCAAATAAAAATGTTAAGATCTGTGCTTCCCATTCTGGTATAACCCTAGGAGAAGATGGTGCAACTCATCAAATCCTTGAAGATATAGGTCTAATGAAAATGCTTCCAGGTATGGTAGTTATAAATCCTTGTGACTACAATCAAACCAAAGCAGCAACGATAGCTATTTCCAAACACTATGGGCCAGTTTATCTTCGTTTTGGCAGACCTTCTGTTCCAAATTTTACAGATCCTAATTTAAAGTTTGAAATAGGTAAAGGGATTATTTTAAATCCTGGAAGTGATGTTACAATTATAGCAACAGGACACCTTGTCTGGGAGGCATTAAGTGCTGCTGAACATCTTAAAAAAAATGGTGTCTATGCTGAGGTTATAAATATACACACAATAAAACCCATCGATAAAAAAATAATTCTTAATTCAGTAAAGAAGACAAAAGCAATAGTTTCTGCAGAAGAGCACAATTATCATGGGGGTTTGGGAGAAACTGTTTCAAGAATCCTTTCCCAGAATTATCCTGTGCCTCAAGAATTTGTTGCTACTAATGACACCTTTGGTGAATCTGGAAAACCTGCAGAACTCATGGTAAAATATGGACTTACTAAAGAAGCTATAATAGACTCTTGTAAAAAAGTTCTTAGAAGAAAATAGTTAAAATTTATTTTTCAATTTTACTGGTCTGAATCCAAATAGTCAGGAATGCCATCATTATCTGAGTCGTCAGGAATACCGTCATCATTTTGATCATATTCATTAGCTGTTAAAATACCATCTCCATCATCATCTGTGTCAAATAAATTGTAAATACCATCGTTATCAGTATCATCATTTAATGGATTATTATCTTTATTAACATCCTCATCTATGGATAAAATTCCATCTAAGTCATGATCTGATTGATTAACCAAATAAAGAGAAACAGAAAAAATAAGAGGTGAATAAGCTGGTATTGAACCAGTATTATTTGAATAATATCCTAAACTTGATGGTATAAATAAAATACCTTGTCCGTAATCTTTAAAATCAAATGTCCCATCAGCCTTAATTGAAAAAGTACCATCAGATAACTCTGGGAGAACCTCTCTAAAACCTCTTACAACAGAAATTAGATCAAACCAAACTGGATAGACTTTTTCATCAAACTTTACTCCATTTAATAAGATTCCTTTATAAGTAACAAATGTCGAATCTGCAACAGATGGGCTAACACCCTTACCTTGCCTAGAAACTAAATAATATAGGTCCACATTGATTTTATCATCTCCATTTATAAGTTCAATTGTTTTTTTTGTAACCTGATCAATTAATGGTGTCTTATTTATATTATCTTCAGTAATGGTATCTAGTTTAATTTCTATAGGATATTTATCAGGTTTTTTTTCAAAATCATCATAGTTATAAAAATGTGTTTCTAAATATTCAATTAATGCTGAATTATCAGCTATAGTCTGCTCCGATAAATCCCTGATTTCTTCAACTTGATCTGGATTGTCTTTTTTACATCCAGAAAACAATACCAAAAATGTGATGAAAAAATAATTTAGATTTTTAATATAAGTTTTCATTATTATTACAAAAATACGATTTTACTTTATTTTTGTATCTGATATATTATTATTAAATGAGAGTCGACATACTTTTGTGGAGTTTAAGATATTTTAAATCTAGAAATATTGCGAGTCAAGCCTGCAAAAGTGGTAGAATTAAAATTCTTGGTAAATCAATCAAACCATCAAAAGAAATTTTCATCGGTGACAAAATATCAATTAATAAAAATAAAACATTAAAAGATATTACTGTTTTAAAATTGCCAAAGAAAAGAATTGGAGCAAAAATTATTGATTTACACAGAAAAGAAGAATTAATTATTAAAAATAGTTCTAAAATTAATGACAAAACAATTTCAATTAAAAGAATAAAAGGTAGCGGTAGACCAACAAAAAAAGAAAGAAGAGAAATTGATAAATATTCTGTAAAATGACTCTCTATTTGTAACTTGTTGCTTGTTTACTATAAATCAGCTAAAATGAAATTAGATTCAAGTAAGATAATATTAAAGTCTTCTGATATAAGCTATACTGTTAGAAGGATTGCTTATCAAATTCTAGAAACAAATCTTGAAGAAGAGTCCATAATTTTAGCTGGAGTATATAAAAATGGTTCAGTTTTTGCTGATAGAATAAAAAGTGAATTAAAAAAAATTTCGCCTGTTAAAATTGAATTAATTGAAATTAATATTGACAAAAAAAATCAACAAAGCGGAATAAAAGTTACAGAAAATATTGTTTTTAAAAACAAGTCTATTGTTGTTATTGATGATGTTCTCAATACTGGAAAAACTTTAATTCATTCAACTAATTATTTTCTTTCAAAAGGCCTTAAAAAAATTCAAACTGCCGTTTTGGTTAACAGAAATCATAAAATTTATCCAATTAAGGCTGATTTCAAAGGAATCTCACTATCTACGTCAATAAAAGAACACATATCTGTAGTTTTTAATAAAAATGAAGGAATATATTTAAGTTAATAAAGTTAAAATATTTTTTACGATTTCTGAAATTGATTTATCATTAGTATCTATTTGGTGAGTTGATTTTGAATAATATGGCATACGTTCAAACAAATGCTTAGAAATAAATTTCTCCATAGACTTAAACGAATCAATGTGAGAGATTAAAGGTCTTTTTTTTCTTTCAATAAATAATCTTTCCGACACATTTTTTGGAGAAACTTTTAAAAAAAAGGTACATACATTTTCTCTAGACTGGAGAAGTTTCATGTTGTCAGAATAACATGGTGTACCGCCTCCAAGTGAGACAATAGAATAGTTATTTGAGTTTATAATATTTTCTAAATAAAAACGCTCTTTCTTTCTAAAGTAAATTTCTCCATATTTATCAAAAATGGTTTTTATTGTCATTTTTTCACTTTTTTCAATCAAATTATCGAGATCAATAAAAGGTTTTGATGTTTGTTTGGAAAGTTCAATGGCAACTGAAGTTTTACCGGATCCCATATAACCTATTAAAACAATAAAAAAAGACAATTTTGTAAAAATAAAGTAGCACAAAATTACATAAATAACAGGTGAAAAATAAATTATTGATCCTATATTTGCAGCTTTAGACCTGGTAGCTCAGTTGGTAGAGCATCTCCCTTTTAAGGAGAGGGTCCTGGGTTCGAGACCCAGCCAGGTCACAAATGCGCATGTGGCGGAATTGGTAGACGCGCTAGGTTGAGGGCCTAGTGGGGTTATATCCCGTGGAAGTTCGAGTCTTCTCGTGCGCACTTACCTAGAAATCAAATCCATTTTATTTAATTTATTTTGAATCAAATTTTAGTACTTTTATAATGATTGTTTTTTTAAATGAAAGAGGTATTTGATCTAGTTTCTTTTGATTGCAGCAAACTTGTAACCAGACGTTATAGCACTTCCTTTTCAATGGGCACATCACTTCTTGGAAAGAAAGTTAAAAGACACATATATAATATTTATGGTTTTGTTAGGTTTGCTGATGAGATAGTTGATTCTTTCCATAAATTCAATAAAAAAGATCTGCTGGATAAATTTGAAAATGATCTTTTCTATGCAATGGAAAATAAAATAAGTTTAAACCCTATTCTTAATTCTTTTCAATTCACTGTAAATAAAAATAATATTGAAATTGAATTAATTCATTCATTCATGAAAAGTATGAGACTTGACCTTCACAAAAGTTTATTTAAAACAGAGTCTGAATATAAAAAATATATCTATGGCTCAGCTGATGTTGTAGGCCTAATGTGTCTGAAAGTTTTTGTTAAGGGTGATATAAAAAAATATAATCAGTTAAAAGCAAATGCAATGGCTCTTGGAAGTGCATTTCAAAAAGTTAATTTCCTAAGAGATCTTAAGACAGACTCTGAAGTTTTAAAAAGAAATTACTTTCCTAATGTTAATGTTTCAAACTTTGATGAAAAAACTAAACAAAAAATAATTGTAGAGATAGAAAATGATTTTAAAAATGCACTTGAAGGAATCAATAAGCTCCCTGACGATTCAAGATTAGGTGTTTACACTGCTTATAAGTACTATAATAAATTACTATTAAAACTAAAGAGAACCCCGTCTCTAAACATTAAAAAAGTTAGAGTTAGAATACCTAATTATCAAAAATTTGGCGTTCTTGCTAAATCTTACCTTAAATTTCATCTAAAACTTATATAAATGGATATATTAATATGGATAGGAATTGTAATTGGGACTTTTATTTTTATGGAATTTAATGCATGGTTCATGCATAAATACATAATGCACGGGTTTTTATGGACACTACACAAGGATCATCATAAAAAAGATCATAAGTCTTGGTTTGAACGAAATGACGCATTTTTCTTATTCTATGCTGTTTTGAGTATAAGTTCATTTTTTTTATGGGAAACCGGTACTTTATCAATAGGGCTTCCTATTGGAATTGGTATTTTTTTATACGGGCTAACATATTTTTTAGTACATGATATATTTATCCATCAAAGATTTAAATTTTTTAAAAAAACTAATAACAGGTATGCTAAAGCTTTAAGAAGAGCTCATAAAATTCATCACAAAAATATATATAAAGAAAAGGGTGAGTGCTTTGGAATGCTATGGGTTCCTTTAAAATACTTTAAAGATTAATTAATTTATTTATTGACCCACTTGTTTTTAAAATTACAGTTTTTATAGTCAGAATTAATGTTAATGTATGTGGATTCAATTTTTTCATCCATCCATTTTTTTATTTTAGAAACTTGCTTTTCTTTCAGAGCAAGTTCTTTTATTTTAGTATAGTCTTTGGAGTATTCAGCTTTATGTTCGTCAAACCTATTTGTTACTTTAAGAATCTTATATTTCTTTAATCCTGAACGATCTTCCTCAAGAAAAGGGGCAGATATTTGATTGTCTTTTAATTCTCTAACTTGATTGTAAAGCAAGGGGTCCATCTTAGTTAATTCAAATCTTTTATCTCCTGTTGCAGGATTTATCAGAGCTCCACCATTCAATCTAGTTTCTTTTTCACTTGAAAACTGATAAGCAGCAGCTTCAAAAGTAATCTCACCATCATTTATCCTTGTTCTTAAAGTATCAATTGTTGCCCTAGCGTTATCTAAATCAGAAACATCAATCTTTGGAGTGAGCAAAATATGTCTAATATCTATTTCTTGTCCTCTAATTTTATCTACAACTAAAATATGCCACCCAAAATCTGTTTTAAAAGGCTCAGATATTTCTCCTTCTTGCAATGCAAATGCAATATCTCTGAAATCTTTTACCATTCTTGGTCTCTTTCTGTTCAAAGTATATTTACCTCCATTAGATCTAGATCCAGGGTCCTGTGAGTAAAGAATGGCTTTAGATGAAAAACTTAAGCCTCTCTCTTCTACATCAGACTTAAAAGATAATAATTGGTTAATTATTCTTTTTTCTTCCTGCTCAGATACTTTTGGTTGAATAACAATCTGTGATATTTCTAATTCAGTACCAAATACTGGTAGATCTATTTTAGGAATTGATTCAAAAAACTGCCTAACTTCCTCAGGTGTTATCTCAACATCATCAACTATACTAGTTTGCATAAGTGAAGAAAGTCTTTGTGTCTTATTTATTTCGAAAAGTTCTTGTCTAAAAGAAATTTCAGTAGATTTTTTATAAAATTCAAGTACTTTTTCAATACTTCCTAATTGTTCTATAAAATATGAAATACTTTGATCTACATAATCATAGACTTCCTGGTCACTAACTTCAATACTATCCTGAATAGCATGATGAGCGTATAATTTATCTTCCATCAATTTACCCAATAGCTCACATCTTGTTATACTCTTTGTTGAAACACCTTGAGATTCTATTTCTATCATCATTTTGTCAATATCAGAATCAAGTATAACATAATCTCCAATAACAGATGACACACCATCTATTTTAATTCTTTTCTCAGTGACCTGAGAAAAAACAAACTCGTTAAAAATTAATAAGGGTAATATGAAAATACTAATCCATAATTTCATACACTTGAAACTTTTTAGTTTTAATTGCATCATTTAGAATTTCATTATTAAAATTTTCTATCAAATTAAGTTTTCTTTTATTTAAAACTATATTTTCTACTATGTTTTTAACATAAGAAAATGGAGCAAGTTCGTTGGCTTCAATAGACTCTATAATATTAAACAAAGATAAATCTGTTTCACCTTTAATCTCAAAATATTTTCTTTTTTTTAAAAAAAAATTTTCAAAATTATCAGAATTAATAAATGAGATATTTTTAATTAGTTCACCTTGATTTAACCATATAGTGTCAGCTAAAAAAGAATCAAGAAACTGAAATGACAGAGAATCAATAAATCTTTTATCCTCATTATTAAATCTTTTGAAACTTCTTGTTATACCTCTTCTATCTACGTTGTTTTTTAGCAAATTTATGTATTTAACCCTGTAGACTGGCTCATTTAACTTAAAGTTAGTGCTGTTTTTTTTATAAAAATCAAAAGTTTCAGTTGATGTTAGAATTGTATCTAATTTTGAACTAACAACAAATTCTGTGTAATTATTTACCATTAAATCAAATTTATAATTCTCAACAAGATCATTTATTTTAGCAAGCTTTTCCTTAGATAAATTTATTAGGGACTGCCTTAATAAAATTTGGTTAAGGGCCCATTTGTTTATATAAGAGTTAACTGCTAATAAACTATCTTTTTTTGTTTCAAAATCATAATTCAATTTTTGAAAATCAGATAAATATAGATAATCACTATCTACACTAGCAATAATTTTATCGTTGATCTTAGTGTTAAAATCTTTACATGAGATCAAGAAAAAAACGATAAAAAAAATAATTTTTGAGTACAAAGGCTTTATTTTAAATTTGACTACAATAATGCAACGCTATATTAAAAAAATATTGTGTTATTTATAAATACTTAAGCAAAATCTTATTAATAAATATTATAAAACACTGATTAATAATAATTTATTATGTTAATATTTTTTTGAACAAATTAAAAATTTATGTAAATTGCATTCAATATTGAAAAGCAATGAGAAACACAATACTTATTATTTGCTTTTTTTTAGCTTCGGAATCCTTTTCTAATTATAAGGCCAATACCCCCACCCGTCTCTCCAAAACAACTTTAAATTTAGACAACCAAAATAAACCAATTGTATTGTATGGAAATGGGTTTCTCTATGTTAAAGGGATAAATAGCTCTGGTAAAATTGAAGTTTACACTATAATTGGAAATAAAATTTTAACTGCTAATATTCAAAATTTTCAAGATTCTAAAATTCCCGTACTACTGGAAAATCAAAATATGTATATAATAAGAATCCAAACCCGAAACCAGGTTTATACTATAAAGATTGTAGCTTAAGTTTTATGGGCTGTAATTTGGAGCTTCTTTTGTGATTGTTATGTTGTGAGGGTGACTTTCTCTAATACCAGACGGAGTTATTGAGATAAATTTACCTTCCTTTTTAAGTGAATTTATGTTTTTAGTTCCACAATAACCCATTCCTGATCGAAGACCGCCAACAAATTGGTGAATACTTTCAATTAATTCTCCTTTATATGGCACTCTTCCTACTATTCCCTCAGGAACTAATTTTTTTATATCATCTTCTACGTCCTGAAAGTATCTGTCCTTACTACCCTTTTTCATTGCTTCCACAGACCCCATGCCTCTGTAAGATTTAAATTTTCTACCTTCAAAAATAATAGTTTCTCCAGGAGATTCCTGGGTTCCAGCAATCAATCCACCTAACATTACAGAATCAGCACCAGCAGCTATGGCTTTTGGTATATCACCTGTATAGCGAATTCCTCCATCAGCAATCATTGGAATATTTTTATTTTTCAAAGCTTTAGAGACATCCATTATTGCAGATAATTGTGGGTAGCCAACACCTGCAATTACTCTTGTAGTACAAATGGATCCAGGTCCAATACCAACTTTAACTCCGTCAACTCCTTGATCAATTAAAAACTTTGCCCCGTCACAAGTTGCAATATTACCAACAACAATATCAATTTTAGGAAATTTCTTCCTTATAGATAATAAAACACTGGAAACACCTTTTGAATGAGCATGAGCTGTATCAATGACTAAAGCATCAATATTTGATTCAACTAAAGCTTCTGCTCTTTTCTCACTTTCATTATTAACCCCTATGGCTGCAGCAACAACAAGACGTCCATACTTATCTTTATTTGAGTTTGGCTTTGTTAAATGCTTTGTAATATCTCTGAATGTTATAAGTCCAGCTAGGTTGTTCTTTTGATCAACAACAGGTAGTTTTTCAATTTTATGCTTCTGCAAAATTTCTTCAGCGTCTTTAAGAGAAGTACCTTGTTTAACAGTAATTAAATTTTTAACAGTCATTACTTCTTTAATAGGACGAGATTTGTTATTCTCAAAACGTAAATCCCTATTTGTAACGATACCAAGTAATTTTCCCTTTGAATCAACTATAGGAATTCCCCCAATTTTATTTTGAGACATACTTTCTTTCGCATCTCCAACCTTAGAATCTTCAAAAAGAACAACAGGATCCATTATCATTCCAGATTCAGCTCGTTTGACTTTTCTAATATTCTCTACTTGTTCCTTTATTGTCATATTCTTATGTATAACTCCAATTCCTCCTTCTCTTGCCATGGCAATTGCCATATTACTCTCAGTTACAGTATCCATTGCTGCAGAGACAATAGGTATGTTAAGGGAAATATTTCTAGAGAAACGAGAAACTATTGAAACATCTCTAGGAAGAACTTCTGAATATCTTGGAACTAACAGAACATCGTCGTAAGTCAGACCTTTTCCGATAAATTTTTTGGATTCCATTGCAACTAATTTAAAACCAGATGCATGCGAATATAACAAATTATATGCTGATTATCAATTAAATATGGTGTCATTTTTAATTACTTGAAGATCATTTTAATAATTTATACTACATCTGCAATCAAAAATTAGTATTATCGTTATTTAGATTAACAAAATAAAAATTGAGATTAGAATTAAAATTATTCCTTGAAATTTTAAAATTGACCTTCTCAAACTAAAAGAGTTTTTTAATGATTTAAAATATAAGTTTGATAAAATAGTTACAATTATAAACACAACTAACGCTTGAATAAAAAAAATACTCCCCAAGATCATAAATTGAAGCTTTATAGATAAAGTTTGACTAAATAAAAATCCAGGGAAGACAGCTAAAAAAAATAAACTTACTTTTGGGTTTAACAAATTCATTAATAGACCTTTATAAAACCCTCCATTATCTTCTTGAGCAAAAGGTTCTAAATTTGACTTCGTAATATATGCGCGTCTAATACTTGTAAAACCTAAATAAGCTATGTAAAATGATCCTAAAATCTTAATAATAAATATAATATTGGGATAAATTCTAATTATTGTAGCAAGACCAAAAACTACCATCAAAGTATGAAATAAAAGTCCTGTTACCAATCCTAAACTAATTGAAAAACCATTTCGCTTTCCATATAAAACACTTTGTGATATTAAATATATAATATCAGGCCCAGGCATTAAAGTCAAGGCTGTTGAAGAAAAAATAAATGCAATCAAAATCTCTAAATCAATCACTTCATTTTTTTAAATTGGTATCAATATAAAGTTATATTTGCATAAGACTAAATTAAAAGTTTTAAAAAATTTTATTTATGAGATTAAGCATCATTTTATTATTTCTTTTCATCTCAAATGTATATAGCCAAACAGATCTGTCTATAAAATATTCCAAATCAATTACTTCAAAGGAACTTAAAGAACTTCTTTATGTTTATTCCTCTGATTATTTTGAAGGGAGAGACACTGGGGAAAAAGGTCAAAAGATAGCAGTAGATTTTTTAAGAAATTACTATCAAAAACAAGATATAGACGCAGCTATAAATACCGAAAATTACTTTCAAAAAATGATTTTAAAAATCAGAGGTAAAGATGTGAAAACTGAAAATGTTGTTGCGATAATACCCGGTGCTGAAATCCCAAAAGAATATATTGTTATTTCTGCTCACTTAGATCATGTGGGAGTTAAAAATGGTCAAATATACAATGGTGCTGATGATGATGGATCTGGAAACGTTGCAATGCTTGAAATAGCTGAAGCTTTCCAAATGGCAGTAAAGGAAAATAATAGACCAAAACGATCGATAATATTCCTACATGTAACGGGAGAAGAAAAAGGTCTTTTAGGCTCAAGGTATTATACAGAAAATCCTCTATACCCGCTTGAAAATACTGTTGCTAACCTCAATATTGATATGATAGGAAGACTTGATCCAAAAAGAGTGGATAAGGATCCAAATTATATTTATTTAATTGGTTCAAACAAGTTGAGTAATGAGCTTCATGAAACCTCTGAAACAATTAATAGAACATACACAAATCTTATCCTTGATTACACGTTTAATGCGGATAATGACCCCAATAGATTTTATTACAGAAGTGATCATTACAACTTTGCTAAAAATAACATTCCAGTTATTTTCTATTTTAATGGAACCCATGAAGACTATCACCAACCCACTGACACTGCTGACAAAATAAATTATGATATACTTGAAAAAAGAACTAAACTTATTTTTCACACTGCATGGGAACTTGCTAATATGTCAAATAGAATCGAGCTAAATCCTAATTGAATTTTAATTTAATGAGAAAAAATCTTGTTTTTTTTACCTATCTATTTTTTACCTTATCATTATTAGCTCAAAAAGTTGAAAATAAATCTAGCCCAGACACCCTCACCTATAAAATGAAACATGTTTCATTAGGTGCAAAATTAGGTATACCAAATATTGCGGCTGGTAATCTTGAAATAGTTATTCCAATTCTTGATAATCATTTTGCTCCATTTATTGACTATAGTAAATTTAAGGTCTCCCCTAAACAGAAAGGATATCTTAAAGAAGATGACACTGAGGTTAGTGTAAATTATTATGAATATGGTATTAACTATTATTTTGGGAAAAATGGAAGGGGAGCTTATTTAAGTCTTGGAATGGCTAAACTTGATACTGGATTAGAATTTAAAAATCTTAGTCTAGGTGGGCTAAGAACAGGTAGTGGAAGTACCAATATTAATTTGAACACAACAAACTTGAAATTTGGCATTAAAAGTTCTGGAAATATTTACTTTAGATTTGAAATAGGTTATGGATTTGGAGATATCCCCTCTGAAATAACATTTACAGCTATTGACGATATAGATCCTAGTTATAGCGAACAACAAACTGAGGAATTACCAAATATTCCAGGAGTTGCAGAAAATGGTATTATAGTTGCAAATATAGGATTTGGGATTTCATTTTAAATCCATTTTAAGTTTCGATAAAATTTGTAAAAACCCCTGCTTTCTCTAGGGTTTTTATAAGAAATTGGGTGGAAGACCGGATTCGAACCGGCGACATCTAGAACCACAATCTAGCGCTCTAACCAACTGAGCTACAACCACCAAATAAGTGAGCAAATTTAAAATTATTTAAGCAATATTCTAGAGTAAAGCATCAAAATCTTCAACGGCTAATATACGTTCTGATGTAAAGCCTTCTGCAGCATCAGAAAATATCAGGCGACCTAGATTTTTGGCTCTTGACTCGATTGAATTAAGAAAATTAATTGAACTTGTAGGCGTTTCAGTTTCACTAGATCCCTTATCATAAACTTGGCTTTTAAATGCTTTAACAGCTTTCATCTTTATTTCAAGAAATCCTGATATATCAAGAACAAAATCAGGGGTCAAATCTTCCCACTGTATGTAATGAAAAACATGCTTAGGACGCCAAGAATGATTTAAAAAGCTTCCTCCTTTAACTGTTTTTAGCTTCTCAAGGCCACTAAGAAAGCAAGAATTACTAATCAAATCAGATGCTCGAGAATGATCTATATGCCTATCTTTAATAGCATTACATAAAACTATTTCAGGTTTGTATAACCTAAGAACTTCGATAACTTTTTCCTGAGATTCTCTATCATTTTGAATAAAACCATCACTAAAGTTTAAATTCTTTCTGAATTTGACTCCTAAAATTTTAGCAGCATCTTTGGCTTCTTTTCCTCTAATTTCTGCATTACCGCGAGTACCTAATTCACCTCTTGTTAAATCAATTATTCCAATTTTTTTTCCTTTTGAAATAGCTTTTGCTATTGTTCCTCCACACCCTAACTCAACGTCATCGGGATGAGCTCCAAAGGCTAAAATATCAACTTTCATTAGCTGCAGTATTAAATGAGTTTTGTAAATCTATTTTTAAATCTTCTGGATCTTCAATTCCAATTGAAATTCGAATTAAATTATCAGAAATCCCTTGGTTAAGTCTTTCTTTCTCTGACAATAAGGCATGTGAAGTGCTTCTTGGTATTACTAATGTACTCTCAATACCGCCTAGACTAGTCGAAGGTTTTATTAATCTTAGGGATTTTAAAAACTTTGAAGTATTAATATTTTTATTCATCTCAAATGAGAGCATTCCTCCAAAACCTCCATGCATCTGATTTTTTGCAATCAAATAATCAGGGTGTGATTCTAATCCAGGGTAATATACTGATGAAATAAATTCATTTTTTTCAAGAAATTTCGCTAAATCCATAGCATTTCTATTTTGAGCTTCAACTCTTAAAAAAACAGTCTTGATACTTCTTTCAAGCAGCCAAGTAGAAAACTCACTTAAATTTCCACCAAAATTTTTAGCGTGATCATATATTTTATCTATAAAAAAGTTATTTGAAACAACTGCCCCAGCAGAAATATCACTATGTCCTCCCAAATACTTTGTAGCACTATGAACAACCATGTCAATTCCAAAATTTATCGGATTTTGATTTACAGGTGAAGCAAATGTATTGTCTACAATAGTCCAACATTTGTTGTCCTTAGCTAAATGAGAAACTTTCCTGAGGTCAATTATTTTAAAAAGGGGATTACTTGGGGTTTCAATATAAATTCCTACAGTATTTGGCTTTAACTCTCTTTCAAAATCTGAAACTTCTAGACCTAAAGAAAAAGAAAATTCTATTCCATATTTTGAAAATTGCTTTTTTATAAAATTTCTCGTGCCACCATAAAGATCATTTTGAAAAATAACATGGTCTCCAGATTCTAAATTTGAAAATAATGAAGAGCTAATTGCTGCCATACCAGAGCTAAAAATTAAACCTTTTTCACCTTTCTCTAAAACAGAAATTTTTTGGGCTAAAGCAGTTTGATTTGGAGTGTTAAAATATCTTGGATATCGATTAGAATCAACGTTATCAAAAGCATAAGAAGTGCTCATATATAAAGGAGAAACTGCTCCCTTGTATTCTAGATCTTTTAGCTCTCCAGAATGAATACAAGATGTTTTGTTTTTAAATTTCATTTTTCTTCAATCCAAGATAAAATTTTATCATCAAATGGAGTTGTCCACGGTGATATAATTTTTTCTAATGAACCCCTTGAATTAATCAAATATTTTTGAAAATTCCACATGACAAATGAATCTTTGTAACCATTAAGTTCTTTTTTTGTTAAAAAATTGAATATTGGATGAATATCTTTCCCTTTGACTGATATTTTTGACATCATAGGAAATGTTACTCCATAATTTTTTTTACAAAAAGTTTCAATTTCATTATTTGTTCCAGGTTCTTGGCTTAAAAAATTATTCGCAGGAAATCCAATAATTATAAAATTATCATCTTTATATTTTTCATACAACTTCTGCAACTTTTCGTATTGAGGGGTTAAACCACATTTTGATGCAGTGTTTACAATCATTATTTTTTTTCCTTTAAGATTGGAGAAATTAAAACTATCTCCATTAATATCTTCAATAGAAAACTGATAAATAGTTTGATTCATTAGGGTAGAATTTTGAGTATAATTAATTTTAATTAATAAAAAAGTGAAAAATAATATCTTTAACATTATATTTTTTTTAAAATAATAATTTAAATAATTTCAGCCGAAAGATCAGCTTGTAATAATTTTAAACATAAAGCCTCTAAGTAACTATATTTACCTTTTTTAACAGCACACTTTCCGGAAAAATGCACAATATAAGCGCATTGTTCTGCTTGCTCATAAGTATGATCACATATAGAGACTAAAGTCTCGATGACATGATCAAAAGTATTTACATCGTCATTAAATAAAATTAATTCGTGCTCCTGACCTATTTCAGTCATTAAAACTGTTTCCTCTTCCTTATTGATTTGAGGTTTATTATTACTTAAATTAATCATTATAAAGATTCAATAATTTGAACAAATTCTTTAAAATCTAGTGACGCACCACCTATAAGACCACCATCAACATCATCTTTAGAAAAAATTTCTTTAGAGTTTTTTGATTTTACACTACCCCCATAGAGTATAGAAATACTATTGGCAAGATCGGAACTATAGTTTTCTCTGATTAAACCTCTAATGAAAGAGTGTATCTCTTGAACTTGATTAGGAGTAGCTGTCTCCCCAGTTCCAATGGCCCAAACAGGTTCATATGCAAGAATTATTTTCTTCCAACTGCCTGATCCCAAATGAAAGAGAGGATTTCTTAATTGATTTTCTATAACATCAAAATGTTTTCCGTTTTTGCGGTCTGATAATTGTTCACCGAAACAAAATATTATTTCAAAATTGTTTTCTATGGCAATTTTAATTTTTTCTTTGAGAGAATCCTCGGTTTCGTTATAAAAAGTTCTTCTTTCAGAGTGACCGAGAATTACTTTATTAACCCCAATGCTTTTCAACATTTTAACAGACACTTCGCCAGTATAAGCGCCATTATTTAAAAAATGCATGTTCTGAGCTAACACTTCAAGTTTATGGCCTTTAACCATCTTAACAGCATCACTAAGATGAACATAAGATGGAGAAACCATTACTCTTATTCCTTTAGGATATGAAATAGACTTTAAAGAATCTATAAGGGATTTTGTTTCCTCTCTATCATTATTCATTTTCCAATTACCAGCTATAATTTTATGTCTCATTTAATCAAAATTTACTTAAATTCTCCAATGTGAATTAGAGCAAAAACAGCATAATTAATTATATCCTGATAATTTGCGTCAATTCCTTCACTAACGATAGTTTTACCAGAATTTTCCTCTATTTTTTTTACACGAATAAGTTTTTGTATAATTAAATCAGTTAATGAAGTTATCCTCATATCTCTCCATGCCTCTCCATAATCATGATTTTTTGCTAACATTAATTCAAAAGTACTTTTAACTTTTTCATCGTAAAAAGATAAAATCTGATTGGCCGTAAAATCAGGTTTTTCAGAAACTCCTTTTTCTAATTGAATTAAACCCATAATTGAATAATTAATTATACCCATAAACTCAGGGACTTCACCCTCATTAATTTTTTTACTTTTATTTAATTGTAAACTTCTAATCCTCTGAGCCTTTATATAAATTTGGTCTGTCAAAGAAGATATTCTTAAAATTCTCCATGCAGAACCATAATCCTTCATTTTATTTTCAAAAAGTGCCCTACATTGATCTATTACCTTATGATAATCAACTTCAGTGGTTGCCATGAAAACTTTTTATATAATTTGGTGTAAATTTCGGTAAATTTTTTAAGTACTTAAAATAAGATTCTAAAAGATTTAAAATATATCATTAAAAAATGACTATTAATTGTAAAGGCAAACTAGTTGATCTTTCAATTCCTAAGATTATGGGAATATTAAACCTTACTCCAGATTCATTTTATGATGGAGGTAAGCATAATAGTCTAAAAAAATCTATTAAAAAAACACAAGAAATGATTAATGCTGGTGCCTCCTTTATTGATATTGGCGGTCAAAGCACAAAACCCGGAGGAAACAAAATTTTAATAAGAGAAGAAGAAAAACGTTTATTTCCATTAATTGAATCTCTAATTAAAGAATTTCCAGACACAATTTTTTCAATAGATACTTTTTATCACTCAATAGCATTAAGATGTATTGAAATGGGGATTTCTATTGTAAATGATATTTCAGGCGGACATTATGATTCCAAAATCATTAAAATTGCTGGCGAAAAAAAAGTTCCATATGTTTTAACATATAATGAAATAAATCCAATCGTAATAGATAAAGAAGTGAATTTTGAAAATATTATCCAAAAAGCTTTATTTTATTTTTCATCTATGATAAAAAAAGGCTATAAAAATGGATTAAATGATATAATTATTGATCCTGGTTTTGGGTTTTCAAAAACAATAAAAGATGATTACTTTATATTGAAGAATCTTGAGTTTTTCAAAATACTTGAATTACCTATTTTAGTTGGTATTTCAAGGAAATCTATGGTCTATAAAAGTTTAAAAATCAATCCTGAAAAAGCATTAAATGGGACTTCTGTTTTAAATTCAATAGCGCTATTGAAAGGAGCTAATATATTGAGAGTTCATGACGTTAGCGAGGCGAAAGAATGTATTGATTTGTTGCAATCGCTACAATAGTTTCCTAATTTTACAAAAAAGCTAGGTTGAACCAATTTGATTTTATAGATATTTCCATAACAGATGTACTAGATATTCTTCTTGTCGCCTTATTGCTTTTCTATCTTTATAAACTTGTAAAAGGAACAGTAGCAATTAATATTTTCATTGGTATTGTCATAATTTACTTTATATGGAAAATTACAGATTTGTTTAAACTCGATGTATTATCTAATATTCTAGGAAATTTTATAAGTGTTGGGTTTTTTGCCTTAATAGTGGTTTTTCAGCAAGAAATCCGTAAGTTTTTATTATTAATCGGATCTACAAACTTTGCTTCTAGAAAAAATGTATTTAGATATTTTAATTTTCTTAATCAAGACAAAAGTTTATTAAAAATTAATCTTTCTATTCTTTTATCTTCTTGCGAAAAAATGGCTTCAGAAAAAACAGGAGCTATTATTGTGCTGGAAAGAGAAAACAGTCTTGAATTTGTTAGAGAGACAGGAGAAAAAACAAGTATAGAGTTAACAAAGGAAATCCTTGAAACAATTTTTTTTAAAAATAGTCCTCTCCATGATGGCGCAATAATTTTGAAAGGAAACTACATTAAAGCAACAAGAGTTGTTCTCCCTGTGTCTGAATCTAGTAGTATTCCAACTCGTTTTGGTCTAAGACATCGAGCTGGATTTGGAATTACTGAAAAAACAGATGCATTAGCAATAGTCATTTCTGAGCAGAGAGGTAAGATTTCCTATATTAAAAATGGAGAATTTTGCTCATTTAAAAACATCGATGATCTCAGAATAAGAATTACAGAAGATCTTTTAATCTAAATGGCCTCCTGTAAAAATTGTATTTGATATAATTGAGAGTAATATCCTCCGTCAATTGAAACTAATTCTTCGTGATTGCCAACTTCAACTATTCTGCCTCCATCCATTACAACAATTCTATCTGAATTTTTTATCGTTGACAATCTATGTGCAATTACAATAGCTGTCTTTTTTTCTGTAATTTTTTTTAATGCCTTCTGAATCAGTTCCTCAGAGTAAGAGTCTATCGAAGAAGTAGCTTCATCTAAAACTAAAATACTTGGATTAGACAAATAAACTCTTAAAAACGCAATTAATTGCCTTTGTCCAGAAGACAGCATAACTCCCCTTTCCTTTACATTGTATTGATATCCACCTGGAAGAGAAGAAATAAATTCATGTACCCCAATTTCCTTTGCAGCTTTATGAACATCTTCTTTTTTAATATCTATATTGAAAAGAACTATATTATTATAAATTGTATCTGCAAATAAAAAAACATCTTGTAAAATAACTCCTAGATGTTTTCTTAAAGATTGAATTGAAAAATCTTTTATTGATATATCATCAATTTTGATTGTTCCTGTCTCATTTTCATAAAATCTTGATAGCAAATTAATTATAGTTGACTTACCTGCTCCAGTAGATCCAACAATTGCGATTTTTTCTCCTGGTTTTACATTTAAATTAATCCCGTAAAGAACTTGCTCACCGCTAACATAAGAAAACTCAACGTCATTAAAAGAAATAGACCCTTTAATTTTTTCAACAGAAAGAGTTCCCACATCATTAATTTTTTCATCTCGGTCAATGAGTTTAAAAACTCGTTCTGCAGCAACCATTCCCATTTGAAGAGTATTAAATTTATCAGCTATAGCTCTTAATGGTCGAAATAGCATTTGTGACATTTGAATAAAAAGAAATATAGTTCCTAAAGAAATAATTCCTTCAACTATAACATTAAGACCCCCAAACCATACTAGTAGTCCAATTGCTACAGAAGAAGATAGTTCAGCTATTGGAAAGAAAATTGAGTTATACCAAACAGTTCTGAGCCATGCTTTCTTGTGTTGTTCATTAATTTTTTTAAAGTTCTTTAATTCATAATTTTCAGTGTGAAAAAGTTGAACAATTTTAATTCCATTTATTCTTTCTTGAACAAAGGAATTTAAATTTGCCACTTGTAAACGAACATCTTCAAATGCCTTCTTCATAGAGCTTTGAAAAAGCCTAGTTGCGTATATAATAATTGGTAGAATAGAAAAAACAATCAAAGATAACCTCCAATCAACAATTAGCATGACAACAATAATTGTTCCCATTTTTAAAAAATCTGCTAAAATCATGAATAATCCTTGTGAAAAAATACTTGCAATTGTCTCCATGTCATTAACAGCACGAGTCACTAATCTGCCAACTGAATTTCTGTCAAAAAAAGCCATTTTAAAGCTTAAAATTTTATCTAATAGCTTTACCCTTAGATCTCTTATGATCCTTTGTCCAAGCCAATTAGCATAATAAACAAATAAAAACTGAAAAATAACTTCGGAAATCAAAGCTCCAAACATTAATAAAATCATTAAAACCATACCATCAAAATCACCTAAACTTATATAATCGTCAACAACTATTTTTAATAAATATGGAGCCACAATTGAAAATCCTGATAATAAAATTGCAGAAAGCAATACGAAATAATAAGTCCTCTTATAAAGACTTACAAACTTCATTAATTTTGAAAATAACTTAAAATCAAAAATGCTTCCCTTTGTAGAGCTCATTTTTTAAATATTTTTTTTGGATAATCTATATCTGTTAAAAATAATCCTCTTGCAGGAACTGAAAAACCAGCGTTTTTTCTATCTCTGCTTTCAATTAAAGTTTTAAAATCATTGATTTCTTTCTTTCCCATTCCTATATCTATCAAACTGCCAACAATAGCTCGAACCATATTACGTAAAAATCTATCTGATTTAATTCTAAAAGTATACTTATTTTTCATTAAACTCCATTTTGCAGAAATGATTCTACAGAAAAATGTCTTTACATCTGTATTTGATTTTGAAAAAGACTTAAAATCCTTGTAGTCTAATAATATTTTCGATGCTATATTCATCAAATCAATATCAAGATTCTCTTTAATGAAGAATGTAAAAGGAAAATCAAATGAATCCTTTTCTTTAGATATTTTATATTCATATGTTCTTGATATTGCATCAAAACGCGCATGCGCTTCTGGAATAACATGAAATAAATTTTTAACCACAATATCCTTAGGTAAGTAATTGTTCATTAAATGTTTTAGCTGGGTAAATTTTTTGTCAGAAATTTTGGCATCAAAATGAGCAAACATTTTAAGTGCATGTACTCCCGCATCAGTCCTTCCAGCTCCAACAATTGATGTTTCGTGAGACAATAAATTTGATATGACTTTCTCAAGTGTTTCTTGGATTGAATTTGAATTAAGTTGTTTCTGCCAACCTGAATATGCTTCACCATTATATGAAAGCTCAATAAAATATCTTGAATAACCAATCATCGTAAATAGCAAAGATATTATTTTATAATTTTTTATTTTAACATCTAATTCATAATGATTAATATCATTTTTAGTCGTTATTTTTACTTAATAAAAAAATAATTGAAAAAAATATTACTTCTTTCTGATTCACATGGATGTATTGATCAAAAAATTACAAAATATCTTGATGATGTTGATGAGGCATGGCATGCAGGTGATATAGGAAATCTAAAGGTTTGTGAGACAATTTTAAAGATAAAGCCACTAAAGGCTGTTTTTGGAAATATTGATAATCATGAGATTAGAGAAAAATTTCAAGAAGACCTTACCTTTTATTGTGAAGGATTAAAGGTTTATATAACTCATATAGGAGGATATCCTGGGAATTACAACAGTAGGGCAAAAAAAATAATTCAAGATTTTAAACCAAATATTTTTATTTGCGGTCACTCTCACATCTTA
>Ga0163108_10001015_pt1 | contig 20686 bp, 20 predicted proteins | sample Fk1155metaG_FD_109644 | JGI IMG/M metagenome (GOLD analysis project Ga0163108, IMG submission 109644) | Marine microbial communities from the Central Pacific Ocean - Fk160115 155m metaG | ecosystem: Environmental > Aquatic > Marine > Oceanic > Photic zone | place: The Central Pacific Ocean...
TCAAGGCAGCTAAATGAAAGAATATACTTTCACATCTGAATCGGTATCAGAGGGACATCCTGATAAGGTAGCTGATTTAATATCAGATGCCATTGCTGACTATATTATTGATAATAATCAATCTCATCGCGCAGCTATTGAAACATTAGTCACAACAGATAAAGTATGTGTAGCTGGTGAATACAAAAGCTTAAAAACCCTTGATAATTCATCGATAGAAAAAATTATAAAGCAAACGATTCAAGATATTGGCTATGATCAAGAAGGGTTTAGCTATAAAAATGTCCACATTGATATTCAGCTTGATCAACAAAGCCCTGACATTGCACTTGGAACTGATAATTTTGGAGCGGGAGATCAAGGTATTATGTTTGGATATGCATGCAATGAAACAGAAGCATTAATGCCTAGTCCAATTTATTATAGTCATAAAATTACAAAAGCATTATCAGAGGCAAGACATGCTGGCCAATCTTGGTTAGGTCCAGATTCTAAAAGTCAAATTACCTTTCTATATTCTGATATTAATCAACCAGTTGGTATATCCAATATTGTATGCAGTACGCAGCATGATGCAAATCTATCAATAGAAGAAGTTCGTAAAGAGGTAAAAAAAATTATTGAGCCAACTCTAGATGATTATAATACTTCAAATGCAAAATTTTTAATTAATCCAACAGGACGATTTGTTGTTGGTGGTCCAGCTGGAGATACAGGACTAACAGGAAGAAAAATTATTGTAGATACTTACGGAGGATATGCTCCACATGGAGGTGGCGCTTTTAGTGGAAAGGATTGTGTCAAAGTAGATAGAAGCGCAAGTTATATGGCAAGGTATTTAGCCAAGAATATTGTTTCAAGCGATATTGCAAGCAATGCAACAATACAACTAAGCTATGCTATAGGAATTCCAGAACCTACTTCTCTTTATGTATATGCAGATGGAAAAGTTAGAACAGATATTGCAGATTGGATAAAAAAGAATATTGATTTAACTCCATTAGGTATTATAAATCAATTTGACTTATTTAATATGAAATTGACTGAAACAACAAATTATGGTCATTTTGGTCGAGAAAATCTTCCTTGGGAAAAAATTGATTTGACTAATAAATTAGGTGAACTATGAGCGCAGACTATAAGATTAAAGATATTAATCTATCAGATTTAGGTAGAAAAAAAATTGGTATATCAGAAAAAGAGATGCCGGGACTAATGGCGCTAAGAAAAAAGTATGGAAAAGATAAACCGCTTAAGGGGTTTCGATTAACTGGATCTCTACATATGACCATTGAAACAGCTATACTCATCGAAACACTTAAAGAGTTAGGAGCTGATGTAAGATGGGCTAGCTGTAATATTTTTTCTACTCAAGATGAAGCTGCTGCTGCAATAGCTAAAACGGGTACTCCTGTTTTTGCTTGGAAAGGTGAAACTTTAGAAGAGTATTGGCAGTGTACATTTGATGCGATATCATTTGGTGAAAACTCAGGTCCAAATCTCATTGTAGATGATGGTGGAGATGCAACATTACTTATTCATAAAGGATATGAATTGGAAGAATTCTATAATAGTAATGGCAAAATTCCAGAAATCACTACTACAAATAGAGAAGAGATAGTAATTGAAGAATTATTAAGAAAGATTCATGATTCTAATCCTGACTATTGGCATAAAATTATTCCGGATATTATTGGAGTTTCAGAAGAAACAACCACAGGTGTTGCACGATTAAGACAAATGAACGAGGATAATAAATTATTATTTTCTGCTTTCAATGTGAATGACTCTGCAACAAAGTCTAAATTTGATAATCTCTATGGTTGTCGCGAATCTTTAGCTGATGGAATTAAACGTGCTACGGAAGTAATGTTAGCAGGTAAAACTGTAGTGGTTTGTGGATATGGCGATGTAGGTAAAGGATGTGCTCAATCTATGAAGTCATATGGCTGTAATGTGATTGTAACTGAAATTGATCCAATATGTGCTTTACAAGCAGCTATGGAAGGATTTCAAGTTAAAAAACTAGAAAATGTTTTAGATAAGGGACATCTTTTTGTTACTACAACTGGTAATAAAGATATAATTACTCTAGAACATATGAGAGAAATGAGGAATCAGGCCATTGTTTGTAATATTGGTCATTTTGATAATGAAATTCAAGTTGAAGCTCTCAATAATTCTGATGCAGTCAGAGAACAGATTAAACCACAGTATGACTGCTATACTTTTCCAAATCAAAAACAAATATACTTATTAGCTGAAGGAAGATTAGTTAACCTAGGCTGTGCTACAGGACACGCTAGCTTTGTTATGTCTACATCATTTGCAAATCAAGTGTTGGCACAAGTATTTTTAGCAAAAGAAAAACCTGATGTTGATTTATATAATCTTCCTAAAAAATTAGATGAAGAAGTTGCTAGGCTTCATATTAAACACCTTGATGCAGAACTAACAATACTCACAGAAGATCAAGCAGATTATATTGGGGTATCGGTTGAAGGTCCATTCAAAAAAAATGAGTATAGATATTAATATTATTTCAAAAGAACTATTTGACTATATTTCTTTATGATTCAAAAAACGATAGCTCTACTGTTACTATTAATTCTGCAGCCTATTTTTTTAATCGTTTCATTATTGATTATTATAAGTGATGGATTTCCTATTATATATATACAAAAAAATTATGGTAAAAATAACAAAAAATTTTATCTTTACAAATTCAGGACAATGAAACAAGGCGCTCCTGAAGTGCCAACAGAAAAGTTTAGAAATCCAGAAAAATATATACTAAAAATTGGAAAAATTTTAAGAAAATTTAGTATCGATGAACTACCACAATTATTAAATATTATCCAAGGTGAAATGAGTTTTATTGGACCAAGACCATCGATGGTTAATAATGAAGAAATAGTAAAAAATTTAAGAGAAAAAAAAGGTGTTCATAAATTATCTCCTGGTATCACTGGCTGGGCTCAAGTAAATGGCAGAGATTTAAATTCATTCGAAGAAAAAGTAGAATTAGACTATTACTATCTTTTAAATAAAAGTTTGTGGTTGGATTTAAAAATTATTTTTATGACATTCAAAGTAGTATTGTTAACCAGGCTAGTAAAACACTAATTAAACATATAAAAAGTTCATATGTTTAATTACTTATAAATAGGAAAAATTCTTATGCAGAATGCAAATATCAATTTCTCAGCTAGTCCTATTACAAATAAAAAATATGCTCTCCCTACAAAGCTTAATGATAAACAGAATTTAGATCTCTTCATTGAGGAGAATGCTCAAAAAAAGATAGTAGTTGTTCAAGGTCTTGGATTTGTAGGTGCTGTTATGAGTATAGTTTGTGCAAATAGTTTCAAAGATGAATATGCTGTTATTGGCGTAGATCTACCTAATAAAGAAAATTTTTGGAAAATTAAATCACTCAATGATGGTATTTTCCCATTATCTGTTGAAGATAAAAAAATAGATTTATTTTTTGAAAATTCTATTAAAAAAGGGAATTTTTATGCAACATATGATCCATATGCTTATTCATTAGCAGATACAATAATAGTTGACATTAATTTAGATGTACAAAAAAATGTTAAAGATGATAATTTACTTGAGAGCTTTGATTTAGATCTAACTTCATTTAAGTCTGCAATAAGTTCTATTGGAGAAAATTGCAAAGAAGATGTACTGGTTCTAGTAGAAACAACGGTTCCTCCTGGAACTTGCAGTAAAGTAGTAGCTCCTATTCTAAAGACTAAACTAAATGACAGAGGATTGAATGATTCTAGAGTTAAAATAGGTCATTCTTATGAGAGAGTTATGCCTGGTCCAGACTATATAGATTCTATCCAAAATTTTTATAGAGTATTTTCTGGCGTAGATAAAAAAAGTATTATAGCTACTGAAAAATTTCTAAAAACTATCATCAACACAGATCAGTATCCTTTAACTATGCTGAATGGCACAAACGCAACTGAAATGGCAAAAGTCCTCGAAAACTCTTATCGTTCTATGAATATTGCTTTTATAGTTGAATGGTCTCGTTTTGCCGAAGAATCTGGAGTGAATTTATATGAAGTTGTTGAGGCTATTAAAATGAGACCTACTCATTCAAATATGATGTTTCCTGGCATAGGAGTCGGAGGATATTGTTTAACAAAAGATCCTTTAATGGCAAGTTGGTCAAGAAAAAATATATTCCGTTCTGAACCTCTAGCGCAAAGCGAAGTATCAGTCAAAATAAACGATCAAATGCCTAAATTCGCTTTTGAATTTTTTACTTCTAGATATAAAGAAAGTCTCGATGATAAAAAAGTTCTTTTCTTAGGTGTTTCATACAGAGGTAACGTTGGAGATACTCGCTCTACGCCCGTTTCTTTGATTTATGATTTATTTCTATCTAACGGTGCAAATATATACCTCAATGATCCACTAGTTCCATTTTGGGAAGAGAAAAATATTAAAGTTGAAACTTCCATAGATTCATCATTAAGCAAAAAAATAGATGTTATAGTCATTAGTACGGGACATACCTTGTATAAATCTAAAAGATTCATTGAAAATTTAATGAAAAAGCCTGAATTAGTTATATTTGACACAATTGGTATGCTTAGTAAAAATCAAATTAAACTTATCGAAACAAAGCATAAAATCTTTGTTTTAGGTAGAGGAGATTTAAAATAAAAACTATATGAAAAAAGTGCTGGTATTAGGTGGTGGTGGATTTATTGGGAGAAGCATAACTAGTTTCTTAGTTGATAGAGATGACTGCTATGTAACAGCAGCAGATATGAAAAAAGATCTTAGCTGGGAAAATTTAAAAAAATCTTCCAAAAATTTTAATTATATAGTAGCTGACTTTGCAGATATAAAGTCTTTTGATCTTTTCAAACATCCTTATGATGAAATATATCATCTTGCAGCTATTGTTGGAGTAAATAGAACTCTCCAGAATCCTGAAGAAGTTATTAGGATTAATACGCTTCTAACAATGAATACGCTTGATTGGATTTCCAGAAATCCTATCAAGAAAATTGTTTTTGCTTCTTCAAGCGAGAATTATGCTGGTACAACTGATGTATTTAACTTTGAAGTACCTACATCAGAAGATGTACCTTTATCTATATCTGATATAAAACACCCAAGATGGACCTATGCAATATCAAAAATGCATGGTGAATCTGCATTCTTGCATTCATCAAAAGCCAAGCAATATGAATGTGCTATTGTTAGATATCAGAATATTATTGGACCAAATATGGGCTTTAATCATGCTATACCTCATATAGTAGAAAGATTTTATAATAAAGAAAAGTCTCCATTCAAAATTTATGGACATGATCAGACTAGAGCATTTTGTTATATTGACGATGCTGTTATTGGAACGGTTAAAGCTATGGAGCTAAATACAGATGGAGAAATATTTCATATCGGCAATGATCAAGAGATTACTATCAAATCTTTAACATGTCATATTGGAAAACTAATGGGTTATAAAGATAAATATGAGCCAGCTATCACATATCCAGGATCAGTTGCAAGAAGATGTCCAAATATCGAGAAATCACGTAGTATGCTTAATTATGAGCCAAAAATTGATTGGGAAAAAGCAGTTGAGTTAACAGTTGAATGGTATAAAGAATTCTATAGCAAAGGTAATAAACCTGAAACAGGAGGATTCAAACCGCCGGAAGATACATTAAAATGATTAAACGTTTTTTTGATATTCTCATTTCTTTCTGTGCTATATTAATTGTAAGCCCAATACTAATACTTATTATTATAGTTCTAAAATTTACAGGAGAAGGTGAAGTTTTTTATCTGCAAAAGCGCGTAGGTAAAGATGGTAAAGAGTTTGGTTTACTTAAATTTGCTACAATGATAAAAAATAGTCCAAAAATTGGTGCTGGAGAAATAACCTTACCAAACGATCCAAGAGTTCTTCCAGTAGGAAAATTCTTACGAAAGACTAAAATTAATGAACTTCCTCAAATTTGGAATATTCTAAACGGTCAAATGAGTATAGTTGGACCAAGACCAATGGTTCCTAATACATTTTTAAAATATCCAGATAAGGATAAAGAGATTATTATGAAAATTAGTCCAGGACTAACAGGAATTGGTTCAATTATTTTTAGAGATGAAGAGTCTTACCTAGAAAATAAAAGTGATGCTATGACGTTTTATGATGAAGAAATAATTCCGTACAAAAGTAGCTTAGAAGTCTGGTATGCTAATAATGCTTCAATTAAAAATTATTTTTTAGTCATTTTTGTAACTGCATGGATAATTATTTTTCCAAAAAGTAGAATAACAGATTTAGTATTTAAAGGATTGCCTAAAAAACCTGATTTTTTAAAAAAATAAATTTGTGAAAAAAGTTAAGAAAAATATCCTACTACTATCCCCTTTTTTTAAGCCGGAAAATTTTAAGGTTAATGATTTAGTAGATTATCTTGTAGAAAGTAATAAGTATTCTGTTACAGTTCTATGTCCAATTCCTAACTATCCTAAAGGAAAGTACTATAAGGGATATGGTGTATTCCAAAAAAGATTTGAAAAAAATAAAAACCTCACCATTATTCGCATATTAGTTTGGCCTAGAAAAAATGGTTCAAAAATTAATCTATTTTTAAATTATTTATCATTTATCGTTTTTAGCATACTCCCCGCTATAATTTTATCATTTAAAAAATTTGATTTAATTATTGTTAATCAAGTATCTCCAATTACAATTGCAATTCCAGGAATAATAATTAAAAAAATAAAAAAAATTCCTATGATAATGTGGGTTAAAGATTTATGGCCTGAGAGTGTAAAAGATGGAGGAAATCTAAAATCTAATTTTCTACCAAACCTACTCTTACCAACAGTAAAATATATTTATAAGAACTGCGATCAAATACTGATGTCTTCAAGATCTTTTATTGATTCTATAAAAGAAAAAACAGATAATAAAGATATAGTATATATGCCCCAGTGGGGAGAAACAGCCTTCACAGATAATGAATCAATAAACTTTAAGAATGAGGCAATAGAAGAAATAAAAGGTTTCAAAATAATGTTTGCTGGCAATATTGGTATAGCTCAAGATTTTGATACTATTATTAATGCAATGAATAAAATAAAAAATTATCCAATTCATTTGGTGGTTTTAGGAGATGGAAGAGGGAAAAAAGATGCGATAATGAAGGTTAAAAAAATGGGATTAGAGTCAAGAATTTCTTTTTTAGGATTTTTCCCATTAGAAACTATGCCTTATTTCTTTAATCAGGCAGATGCTTTACTAATTAGTCTTAAAAAAAGTGATATATTTGCAAAAACAGTCCCTGCTAAAACGCAATCATATATGGCTTTCGGTAAACCTATATTAACAAATGCAAATGGAGAAGTATCAAATATCATTGAAGAATCTAAAAGCGGGTTAATCGCAAATTCAGGCAACTATGCTCTATTGGCAAAAAATATGTTAAAATTAAGCCAATTATCTAAAGAAGAACTGAAAGTGATGGCAAATAATGGTAAACAATACTATGAAAATAATTTTAATAGAGAAAAAATTCTTACTAATTTTGAAAAAACAATAGATAGCATTATGAATAATAAATGAATCAACTAAGAAAAATATGAAATTAATTCTTTTAAGACATGGTGAAAGTCAGTGGAATCTAGAAAATAGATTTACAGGATGGAAAGATGTTTCACTAACTCCTTCAGGAATTACCGAAGCTAGTTTTTCTGGAAACGAATTGCTTAAAAATAATTTCCAAATAAAAAGTGTTTATACTTCTCTATTGAATAGAGCTACTGAAACTACAGATATTGTTACTGAAATTATTAATTTCCCAAAAGAAGAAATAAAATATGATTGGAGACTTAATGAAAGACATTACGGAGCATTACAAGGGTTGAATAAGTCTGAAACAGCTTCTAAATATGGCGAAGATCAAGTGCAGATATGGCGAAGAAGTTATGATATTTCACCGCCATTGTTGGATATGGATGATGAGCGTCACCCAAGACTTAATGATAAGTTTAAAAATATTTTAGGCGAACTTCCTGTTGGAGAAAGCTTAAAAAATGTAATTGATAGATTAAAGCCATTCTGGAATAAATATGTCAATCATATAACTCAAAACAAAGGGGATCACCTTATTGTAGCACATAGCAATTCTTTAAGAGCCATTGTTAAGATTTTAGATCAATTATCAGATGAAGATATTATATCTGTAAATATTCCTACTGGTGTCCCATTAGTGTATACATTAGATCAAAGTTTAAATGTGTTAGAAAAAGAATACTTAATTGATGACGATAAGTTAAAGGAAAAACAAGAAATAGTTGCAAACCAAGGAAAAGAAAAATGAGTTTAGACTTTTCAGATATTAGAGTATTATTAATTGGCGATTTTATGGTTGATCAATATGTTTTATGTACATCAACAAGAATTTCCCCTGAGGCACCAGTACCTGTTTTGAATCCAGATAAAATTTATTCTTCTCCGGGAGGAGCAGGAAATGTTGCACTAAATCTAAGTGAATTAGGTGCAAATGTTACATGTGTAGGTTGTATTGGTTCAGATTCTGAAGGCATTGAGCTTACCAAGTTACTTGAAGAAAAAGGTATTGATACAGATTTACTTTATATAACAGGATTACCCACTACATTAAAAAGAAGGTATTATTCAAATGGAAATCAAGTTTTAAGAGTAGATTTTGAAAAAGAGATTGAAGACTGGTCTCCTTCAATCACTGATATAGAATATGATAAATATGATTTAATAATTCTTTCAGACTATAATAAAGGTGTTTTAAATAATGGATGGTTTTCAAATATTAAAGGTAAAAATATTTTTGTTGATCCTAAAAAAGATGATTTTTCATTTTATTCTAATGCAACTGTTATTACTCCAAATATCAATGAATTGCAAAGAGCTTCTAATTCAAAAATTACGGACGATGATTCTATTATTAAAGCATGCCAATTAATAATACAAAAAGACTCTAACTTAGAATATATCCTAGCAAAAAAAGGAGATAAAGGAATGACTATAGTTGGAAATAATGGATTTGTAAAACATATTGATGCGCATAAAGTAAATAATCCTGATGTTACTGGGGCTGGTGATACTGTAATTGCAGCCTTTTCATTAGCTTTTGCTAAAACTAATAATGTTGAAGATTCAGCTAGAATTGCAAACGCAGCTGCAGCAATTGTTGTTGGAAAAACAGGTACAGCAACTGTTACAATTGATGAGATTAATAATTATATTGAGTTTAAATAAATGAAAGAATTAATAAACAGCTCTATAAAAGACCATTCTGAAACTTTAGAACATATTAACCAAGATATGATTAATTCAGCATCTGATATAATGATAGATGCTATTGGCAAGGGTAAAACAATATTTTGGTGTGGTAATGGAGGAAGCGCATCTCAAGCTAATCATCTTTCTGGAGAGCTTGTAGGAGGAATGTATCAAAAGAAAATTAAACCTTTTAAATCTTTATGTCTAAATGTTGATACAGCATTTATTACAGCTTGGTCTAATGATGATTCATTTGATAATATCTTTGTACGACAATTAGAGGCTTTGAGTGAATCTGGAGATATTTTAATTGTGCTATCGACAAGTGGAAATTCTTCTAATGTTATTAAAGCTGCTGAATTTGCGCACTCAAGCAAACTAAAAGTAATTTCTTTAACAGGAAATGATGGCGGGGTATTAAATGAACGCTCTGATATAAACATCAATATTCCAACTGATAGCACACAGCGTATTCAAGAAATGCATATATTGATTGGACATATTCTTTGCGATATTATTGAGTCTTCATCATAGCTGATAAGAAATTTTTATACCCAAATTATTGCTTTGCCCTTCTTCTCCTGTAAGAATAACTCCAATTAAAAATTGATTAGTAATTTTGCTAATAGAAGCTTCATACTTGAAAGGATCAGACCTATCAATTCTTCGAGAAACCAATAATTTATAATCATATTTATTGAAATCATTTTTTATAATACCTAAATGCAATACTTTGGATGGATTATTATCTAAATGATTGATAAAAGGATTGCCAAGAGTATATCCCTTATAACTCCAACCACTTTGATATTTAGAATGATTATAATAATTTTCATTTACATATGGAGGGTCTCTATCTTGATTTTCTGTGTTTAAATATTCAAATAAAATATTAGTATTTTTTATATGATTAGATAGCTCTATTCCCCACAAACCATCCAATCGATTCCAAAATCTAAGTCCACTAGTATCTTCAAAAAAATGTTGATAATATAATTTTAATTCTTTGTTCTTTATTTTTCTTTTATAGTAGAAATCCCAAATACCTAAATGATTACCAAGAGCATTAGCATGTGACTCACCTTCTAAAAGAGGGCCATCTTCACTAATAACAACCTTTAAAAAGTCTTTAAAAGAATCGGGAAAATCTCCAAAATCTTCTGTAGCTCCTCCCCACATTGCTTCATGAACAATGCCAATACCAAATTCATAGTCATTCCTTATAGAATTTAAGTATATAAATTTTTCATGCAGCATAGGAGCTTTTGTGTAAATCTCATTTTTTTCAAAAGATCCATGTGCAATTCCAAAAGTAAAATCTAAGTCTTTATAATTATATGAGCTTAAAATACCAATTTTAGGCATCGGTTTAGCATTATTGCTAATCAACATTGATCCAGAACTAAGGTTGTCATTTAGGTATAGACTAAAATCTCTATAGTATTTTCCTGCTTTCAGATAGGTATTGTTAAATAATTGGGATTTAATAAATGATTCGCTGATATCAACTCTATCTTTTGAAGCAAAGACTGAAAAGTAATAATCAGTCTTATTTCTTTCATATTTACCATTATATCTAAAATTTATCTTTGAAGATTCCTGCCCATAATTATTATACTGTGACCACCATTGTTTAGAAAAATTAGGATTGAACTCTAGATTATATTTGCTTTCAAGATCTTGAGAGTAAAGTGCTGATAATAGTATTACTGGTAATAATATGTAGTAGTTTTTAATATTAATTTTTGTGAATCGGTTTAACATAAAATTTCCAATCCATTATTTCGATAGTTGAGTGTTTTGTTATATCGAATGACTGAAATTCTTCATTAGGTAAAACTCTTTTTTCGATACCGTTAACTAATAAATCTATTGGCATAATAAAATTATCATTAACATTATTCCATCTATAATGAAAACTATTATCTGTTTGATAGTATTCTAGCTCAGGTTGATTGGGAGTATAAAAATATTGATCTGAAAAATATAAATAATCAGTACCAGTTTTTTCTTTCACTTTATTAAAGAAGTCTTCTGTGCTAACATGGCTTTTTGCATTTTGTACCATAAATTCTTTTAGTATTTCAAACCAAACAGAATCATCATTGATAACACTTCTCAAAGTATGCATTACCCAGGCACCTTTCATATAAGTATCACCATTTAAAGCCCAATAATTTTCATCCTCTGGACCTACAATAGGAATTTTATTTTGAATCCTTGATTTAATACTTTTTAAGTAATCAACACTTACTGGATAACTATTGAATTTATCTTCAAAGTATAATGCTTCAGAATAGACTTGCAATCCTTCATGAATCCAGATATGGGTTGGATCAACTGCAGTAACACTATTACCAAACCATTCATGACCAGTTTCATGGATAATAAGTGGATCAATGACGCCATACATGGCCCAACTACTACTTCTAACACCATTATATATACTAAATCCATTCCCATAAGTTACAGCTGACTGATGCTCCATACCTAAATATGGGACTTCAATTAATTTATACCCATCATCCCACCATTGATAGTCTCCAAAATATTTTTCATAGAAACGAATGACCTCTTTTGATTGTGGAAAGTAGTTTTGCGCAACTTCTTCATTATAATCTAACACATAATGATTCATATAATGGGTTGTATCCTCTTTGATAAATGTGTCCTGAACGGCAACATAGTTTCCGATTTGAACAGAGATATTATAATTATTAATCGGATTGTTTACAAACCACTCGTAGGTAGTCTTATCATCTTCTTTCTCTACAATACTTCTTAGTTGGCCATTACCAACGCTTACTAAATTAGATGGCACAGTAAAAGCCATTCTAACGCTATCAGGTTCTTCAGTAATATGATCCTTATTAGGCCACCAAATTCTTGCACCTTCTCCTTCGCAAGAAACTGCTACCCAATCTCTATCATTTTTATCTTTCGACCATGTAAATCCTCCTGCCCAAGGCGGATTATCAGCACTTTGAGGTATTCCATTATAATGAACTGTAAAATTAAATAAGGTATCTTTATTTATAGTTTCATTGAATACTATCATTACAGCATCTTCTTCTCGACTATAGTCAACAGAACTATTTTGATAGGTAATTTTCTTAATATTTAAATTTTTAGCTAAATCTACTTGCAAAGTGTCAATATCGCTTAGAGCTTTTGCTTTAATGGTTACAAAGCCATTGATTGATTTTTCTTCAATATCAAAGTCTATATTGATATCATAATATGATACATCGTATGAGCTACGATATTCATTTAAAAATCCCATCAAATAATTATTATGTGTTAATTCCCGCACATCGGTCTGAGATCCGTGAGGTCTCAAATTAGCAACATTTGCATTGCAAGCAATTAGCAATATACAGAATGTGAGTATACTATATCTTTTTTTCATAGTAGGTTGTTGATTGAAACATATTTTTAGCAAATATTATGTAGTACAATAGAATGCAAAATAAAACCCAAAGAACAATAGCAAAAGCTTCTTTTATTGCAAATAGTATATATGCAATGACAAAGTAGACTATCCATTTTATCCAATTAGGTTGATTCCAGAGCTTTAGCAACAAATTCATTGTTCTGCAAAATAATACAATTTGTTATAATAATCTAATGCTTCATTATAAATCGATTGATATTTTTGATCTAACTCATTTTGATTTTTGGAAAACTTTTGAAAGTGTGTTGTAGTAATAACATTATCATACCAATGCTTCCACCAAATACCATCTTGAGGATGATTCCCTTTCTCCCATTGCAACATAGAGATATCAAACTCTAAATCAATACTGCTGCACCACTGCGATAATATTTTTTTAGGATTATTCAGCAAAATATCAGAATCAATGACAATAAATTTTTTACCGATACTATCTAAATATTTTATAATTTTATATTGCTGAGGATAGCCAAGTTCATCTACATGATTGAGAGTATTTTTCTGAACATAAGATTGAATTACATCTTTAGGATGGCGAATTAGAATACAGTTTTCAAAATTTTTAATCCAATGGATATTATTTAAGTCAATTAAATGATGTGCCATATGTTTTTGATACCAAATCTCTCTACCATTAGGTATTTCAGAATTAAGACCCCTAACTATATCATCATAGTCATCAAGATAGTGATCAATAATTTCTTTATACATTGGATGTTTTAACTGCCGCTCTTTTAGGTAATATGCATAAAATGGTTCATCAGAAACAAATGAATCTTCTCTAGAAGACCAAGATCTCATCAGTGCAGTAGATATATTTCTTGGGCCTGACCAACAAGCAATTCTCATACTAGCCTATGTAGTCTTGAATTTCTTGATTATATAGCATTCTAATTTTATTAACTAAAGAATCAGAATTAGTTGATTCTAATTTTCTTCCTTCTAATTGCGAGACAGGAATAATCCCTGCAAATGTACCTGTTACAAAAGCTTCATTACAGTCTTTAATATCTTCAAATGTAAAATTTATTTCAGAACACTCTATTTTATTATGATTACATACTGAAATAGCCTTACCTCTTGTGATACCATTTAAGCAATATTCTCCAGTAGAAGTCAAAACTCTATCATTTTTAATAAAAAATAGATTGGTAGAATTACATGTACTAATATTACCGTTCATATCATTCATAATTCCTTCGTCATATCCAAGTTTATTTGCCTCTATACTAGCTAAAATACAATTCAGTTTGCTTAGAGTGTTATAGTGTGGACTTAATATATTCTCATTTGGCCTAATATTGGGCACTCTACCGATATTTACACCCTCTAAATATGTATTTGGATCTGTTTTTTTATATTCAGGAATAATCACTAAATTAATTGGGCCGATATTTGCATTGGGATTTTGATATGGAGTAATCTTATCTCCTCTCGATATAACTAAGCGAATGTGTATGTTATCATCCATCTTATTCTTATCTAAAACCTTATTTATTTCATCGATTATGTCTTCTTTAGAATAAGAAATATCTAATGAAACACCTTTTGCACTTGCATATAGTCTATCTAGATGTTCTTCAATAAAAACTAGTTTTGATTTATGAAGTCGAATACCTTCCCAAACACCATCTCCTAGTAAAAATCCACTATCAAAAACAGAGATTTTTGCTTCACTTCTATGAAATAGTTCTCCATTGATATTAATAAAAATATCTTTATTCTTTGGATTAGATATATATGAATGGCTGCTCATTTGTGGGCCCACAGGGACTTGAACCCCGAACCTGCGGATTATGAGTCCGTTGCTCTAACCAATTGAGCTATGGGCCCTTAATAAAGGTTGCAAATTGCTAATTTTTGATTACTTATTAAATAATTTTTTTCTTATCTCAGTAGCAGAAATTTCTCCAACCTTTTGTGGTGGGACATGCTCTATAATATCATATCCTACCCCTCTGCCATAATTCACTGATTCAATATCAGGTATAATGATTACCTTAACACGATTAGAAGAAATTAGAACTTCTAGTTCTTTTTCAATATTAGCTTTTACTTCTAATGGATCATAGGGATTACTATCATCTTGACTAACCTCTCTTATGCAAATTAAAACATTTTTGCGTTGATTTAATCTTTGATCAATTAGCCAACGATGGCCATCATGCCATGGTTGCCATCTGCCTATAAACATTGAGTATTTCATCTAAACTTTCCTTAATGGTTAATTTCCCCGTATCAATTGCTAAGTGCTTAGGATCTGTTGGGATCTCATAGTCTTTAGCAAAAAAATCTTCTCGACCTCTTATATCGGTAGTATGTAAATAAATTTCTAAAAAAGAAAATGTATCTTTTAGTTCATCTCTCAGAAACTGATATGGAGCAACAATAGATACCACGCAAATATAGTTTTTATTTGCTAAGAAGCGCATTATTGATATTGCTGTGGATATATTCTTAATTCTACCTTCTTTAGAATAATCTTTATTATTACTGATATTTCTTAGATCATCTCCATCGATATTAATAATCTTTATATCTGGAGTATCTTTCGTAACTCTTTTAATAAAAGCTTTAGCAAGAGTGGTCTTCCCACTGCCCGGTTGACCTGTAAGCCATAAAATCATTGTATTCTTCTCCTTAAATAAAAAGTTGGTTTCTATTTTTGAAAGCTTCAAATACGACACAAATCATAAAGAGGATACTTAAGACTATAAAAATACTTTCGAAAAAACCTTTACTAGGTTTATAAGGAGAAGTATTAGGAGCGTCAAGTAAAAAAATTGAGGATGTATTATCTTTTTCATCAATTTTAGCAATCTCTAATTGATCAGATAGACTAACATAGAGCTCACTATATAATCCAATGTTTCTTTCAAGTCGCTCTTTTTGAAGAATTAAACTAGGTGAAAAGTTTATATTCTTATTCTTTTCAAGAAATAAACGTCTATCATTTTCAGATTTTTCTAAATCTTGATTTATTTCAAATAAACGATCTTGAATAAAATCTTTCTTTTCTTTTGCTTTAATGTTTGTTACCTCGTTAGAATAACTAAGAATAGACTGGTATATTTGACTTGTAATATCTCTAGACAGTTTAGGATTATTAGCTAATACACTAATTGTATGTAAAGAAGATTTTCTATCCTCTGAATATATTATGCTATTTTTAAGAGATTCTTTGGCAAATACTATTTTTCTTTCTTCAACCGAGAGATTTGTTCCTAATCTTGACATCATATTTATCTTTTTAATAGTCGCAATAGGATTAATTGAGATAATTTTTTTATAATCCTTCCCCCAATATTCAACCAAAGTTGTTTTACTGTTATCTATATCATATTCCTTCTCAACTAAAGATTCTAGTATTTTGTCAGAAACTACATAATCAGATATAGAAAATCCTAAATCATCACTTTGTGCTTGAGTAAAGCTACTTATAAAACTGATAGAAGATAATGTTTTTGATTCGCTATAATTTGTATAAAATGATACCTGAGAAGAGTAGGATGGTTTTTTAATGAATGAAGAGTATACTATAAAAATAAGTATCCCGATTAAAAAAAGCTTAGAATACTTTACAAAAACCTTAAGCATAAAATGAAAAAGATTTTTCAAATTAATATATTCATTATCTAATATTGGCTTATTCAACGTATTCTATCTTTATTAGTCATTTTGTCGATCAGCTATAACAAGTATAGCAGCTATATTGGCAAGAGTAGATGCTAAATCGGCAATAAAGGTAGTAATATCAAACTCTTGTGGATCTGGATTTAGAGGAACAAAAATTGTATCCCCCGGTTTTACTCTTGTACCGATTCCTTGAAAAAAAGTAACTTTTTTTATTTGACCATTAGCGCGCTTAACATATATTTTATTTGAAAGAGTATTTGGTTTTGAGCCTCCTGCAAGATTAATATATTTCTTTACTGTTTTTCCTTTAGAGTATGTAATTAAGCCTGGATTATAAATATTCCCTTCTACGTTAACAACATTTTCTATAGGCAACACATTAATAATGGAGCCATTTGCAAGTTTAAAATCTAAGGTTACATTTTTTACTTGGCGTCTTCTTTCTGTTGGATAACCTAGATCATCAATGAAAGTAAAAAATTCTGTAACACTGATAGCTTCTTCATTTGCAATAGGAGAGAATCCTTCTGCTAAATCAATAGCATCTCTAATAGTCATTCCAGGTTTTAATTGAAAATTACCACGTTTATTGACTGCTCCAGTAACTGAAATTGAGAAAAGATTACTATACAGAGTATTTTCATAAACAAAAATTTTATCTCCAGGAACTAATTGAAAACTATCAGACTTGTTATAAGGAGTGCTAAATTCTAATCCATAAAATTGTTTTTCATCCTTTCTTATAACTATGATTTCATCATCACGAATCATTTTTCTATATATAGGATCATCAAACCCTCCTGCAATATCTAAAATGTCTTTTAATGAATTTCCAGAAGCAGGATATTCTCCAGGAGCTTTAACTTTCCCAAGAACAGTAACTTTTGAATCAACCTCGCTAATAAAGCCGACACTTACCTTATCTCCGTTATTCAAAAAAATTGATGTAGATTCTTTAGCTTTTACAGTAATACTAGACTTGCTGTTATCATCAGATTCTCTTTTATCTAATGGGATTATTTGGTCAATAGTAGTTGTTGATGACGCTTGTGAAGTTAATCCAGAAGCATAATCGAATAAATCCTTTAAAGACTCTCCTTCTAAGATTTCATAATAACTGGGCCTATTTACTGCTCCGGTAATCTCTACACGTTTATCTATCGTGGGAATATGTATTACATCGCCATCCGTAATTTTTATATTTGAAAAGGTATTTCTACCGCTCATAAAGAAAGAGTAAAAATCTACTTTAGCAATTACTTCATTATTTCTAATTAATTGTACTTTTCGTAATGATCCCTCTTTTTTAACACCTCCAGCTTGAACAATAGCTGAGAATATATCTGAAAATGGATGAATGATATTAATACCTGGTATTTCAATTTGTCCAGAAAAATAAATATTGATAGACTTTATTTTTCCTAATTCTAACATTAATTCTGTCGGACTATCTTTATCCTTTAATGTAGAATAAACACGAGATAATTCTTCCACCAAAACTGCTTCAGCTTGCTTTAGTGTTTTATTAGAAAGATTAAGAAAACCAATATTTTTATAATATATTAATCCGTCCTTATTAATAACAAAATTTTCTCTTGAATTAGTCTCTCCCCATAAGGATATAATTATTTCATCCCCTGGACCTAACTTAAAATCAGCCGGCGTGGGTACATTGTCAAAAAAATTAATATCTCTTTTAAAGTAATCATATCCAAAATAGACATTTATGTCATCAGATGACCTGGATTCAACTGTAACAGGACTGGGAGTTACATCAACTCCTGGAAGAAGAGAAGATTTTTCAGCTTCAACCACTTTCGTTTTAGACTTTAAAGTCTCTCTAATCAAATCTAATTGATCATTACTTAGCTTGTTAATGTCACCAATTGAGACTTGCGAAAAAACAATGCTCATAAAGCTTAAAAATATAATGTATTTTTTAATCATCTGTGGAATTTATGTTGAAATATGTTATTTGCAAATCTTTTAAAGAAGAGCTCAATCTTTAAACCAAACCTTTTTATCTATATACTCTCTATAACTCAATATTGCTTTTAACACTTTCCAAGAAACTTGTGACACATTATAATCTGATGGTATGCGTGGTTGATTGGATTGATTCTGAGACACAACCACTTTGATTGATGTCAACAAGTCTTCTTCTTTAAGAGATGTCATAATAACTGTCCCTTCCTCCATTGCTTCTGGACGTTCATGCGCATCACGAATAGTTATACCAGGAAATCCTAATATTGACGATTCTTCAAAGATAGTTCCACTATCTGAAATAACACAGTATGCATTTTTTTGTAAATTAACATAATCAAAAAAACCCATTGCTTTTATATCAACAATATTTTTTCCAAATTCAATGTTTTGCTCTTCAATCTTCATTTTAGTACGTGGATGAAGAGATAGTATTATTTTATAGTTGAAGTGATTAGTAACAGCATTAAACGATTCTACAATTTTTTTCAATTTTTCTGGGCTATCGACATTTTCTTCCCTATGTATGCTTGCAAGAAAATATTTTCTCTTAGACAGTTTGAGTTCTGATAATATTTTTGAACTTTTAATAGATTTTTCATAATAATCTAGAATTTCTTTTTGAGGTGACCCTGTTTTTATAATTTGCGCTGGATGTATTCCTTCATTTATTAAATTTTGCTTTGCGTGCTCGCTATATGGCATATTTATATCACTTATATGATCTACTATTTTTCTATTAATCTCTTCTGGTACTCTCAAATCAAAACATCGATTACCTGCTTCCATATGGAAAATTGGTATTTTTCTTCTTTTAGCCATAATAGTTGATAGCGCGCTATTAGTATCACCCAACACTAATAATGCATCCGGCTTTTCTTTTTCAAAAATTTTATCAGTTTCTTTAATTATATTTGCTATTGTTTCTGCTAGTGAAGATCCAGCACTATCTAAGAAAAAATCAGGCTGCCGAACATTTAAATCATTAAAAAATACTTCATTAAGTTCATAATCATAGTTTTGACCTGTATGTATAATTTTATGGTTCACGTGTTCGTCTAATCTTGCCATAACCATAGATAATTTTATAATTTCTGGCCTTGTACCTATTATGGTTATTACTTTCATTTTATTTAAATTCCTCTAACTTTTTTAATAATTGTATCATTCCTTCAACATTTAGTCTTTCTGTATTGTCAGAACTATATTCATTTATTTGACGAATTTTTTGACTACCTTTTTCAAAATACTTTTCATAATTCAAATCTCTTTTGTCGCTAGGTATTCTAAAGTAATTCTCTAAATCTTCAGCCTTATGCATCTCTTCCCTGCTACATAGAACTTCAAATACTTTTTCTCCATGCCTAATTCCAATATCTTGTACTGGATAATCGCTACATTGTTTCAATTCTAAAATGGCTGTTAGAAGTGTATCCATGGTTGCTGCCGGTGCTTGTTGTACAAAAATATCACCATTTCTTCCATGTTCAAATGCATATTCAACTAAATTAACTGCATCTTCCAGGGTCATCATAAACCTTGTCATCTCTTTATCGGTAACTGTAATAGGAATATTTTCTTTGATTTGAGAACACCAAAGAGGTATTACTGACCCCCTAGAAGACATAACATTTCCATATCTTGTAAGACATAAACTTGTACCATTAGGAGCATTTCTTGACTTTGCTAATACTACTTTTTCCATCATAGCTTTTGAAGTTCCCATTGCATTAATTGGGTAAACCGCTTTATCTGTGCTTAAACAAATGATCTTTGACACTTTATGTACAAATGCAGAGTCAATCACATTGGCCGTACCCATTACATTTGTTCTAACTGCTTCCAGAGGATGAAATTCACAAGATGGTACTTGTTTCAATGCCGCTGCATGAAAAACAAAATCAACACCCATCATAGCATCATCTATAGAAGCCCTGTCTCTTACATCACCTAAATAAAATTTAATTCTTGAGTCTTTGTATAGTTTTCTTTGATCATCTTGTTTTTTTTCATCTCTTGAAAAAATACGAATCTCTTTTACTTCAAGGTCTAAGTATCGTTGCAATACAGCATTACCAAAAGATCCTGTTCCGCCTGTTATTAAAACTGTCTTATTATTTAGTATTTTCTTCATATTATATCTTACATATTATAAACATATAATTCATCAATCATTTTCTCCCATGAAGGTATACAAATATTTGTTTTATCTCTGAAAGCTGTTGAGTTAAGGCTTCTATCGCAAAAAAAGGTGTTGTCAGGTTTAATTTCTATATTTAGTGTAAATTTTTCATTCA
>Ga0163108_10001016_pt1 | contig 20682 bp, 23 predicted proteins | sample Fk1155metaG_FD_109644 | JGI IMG/M metagenome (GOLD analysis project Ga0163108, IMG submission 109644) | Marine microbial communities from the Central Pacific Ocean - Fk160115 155m metaG | ecosystem: Environmental > Aquatic > Marine > Oceanic > Photic zone | place: The Central Pacific Ocean...
AGCTAGTACAGACGCAACAGGCGTTTAATAGTAATTCATTTAACAACTTGACGCCAGTTTTAAAAGAGGCGATCAATGATGTTTTTAAATTAGTTAAGAATGAAGAAGGAAGTTTGGTGGTCAGTTTTGAAAATGCAATTAGTAAAGTTGCAGATCATCATAATGTTAATAAAGACGATATTGAAGAATACTTTGATAACGAACTAAAAGAACAAATAGAGGAATAAAATGGCGTGGGTAGATGTACCAGGATCAAATAGTGTTTGGCAATATGAAAATACTGCTACGGCTTCTAATACATATTCAGACGCCGCTGGAACATATTCAGGTGGTATAAGAAGTTATACAAGACCTGGAACTGGAACGGTAGAACAAACTTATGTTAGATGTAGAAAGAAAGGCACAACGGTTGAACGAGGTGAACTTTCTAAAAACTACTATGACGCACAATAGGAAATAAAATGGCAGATACAGTATCAACACAAGTATTATCAGACACATCTGGAGTAAAATATGTTATTAAAATGACTAACATATCAGACGGTTCTGGTGAATCTTTAGTTAAAAAAATAGACGCTTCGGAAACTACTTTTATGACCGAAGACGCAAATAGAAAAATTGCAAAGATTTGGTTTTCAGTTAACGCAATAAGTAAGAAAGCTTGCGTAGAATTGTTATGGGATGGTGCTACTAACGCAACTGGAGTATTGTTGGCTGGCCAAGGTTATTGGGACTTGCGTACAGCAGGAAACTCTATTGGCAACAATGCAACTACACCAACAGGTGATGTTTTACTCTCTACAAGGGACTTTGTGGTTGGGGATAATTACACGATTTTAGTAGAGTTTAGATAAAAAAAGTTATAAATATACGAGAGAGAGAATAAATGAAATTAATATCCGAAGAAATCCAAAACGCAGAATACCTAATAGAAGAATCAAACGGTAAGAAAAATTATAAAATTAGAGGTATCTTCTTACAATCCGACATAAAAAATAGAAATGGGCGTGTCTATGGAAAAGACATATTGAACAAGGAAGTAACAAGATATAACGCAGAATTTATCAACAAAAAAAGAGCATTTGGTGAGTTAGGACATCCTGACGGACCAACAGTAAACCTGGAAAGAGTTAGTCATATGATTACAAAACTCGCTCCAGAGGGTGCTAATTTTGTCGGTGAAGCAAAGATAATGAACACACCTTACGGTAAGATTGTAAAAGGTCTTATTGACGAAGGCGCTCAATTGGGTGTATCTAGTAGAGGTATGGGTTCGTTAGAACAAAGAGGTGGTGCTAACTATGTAAAAGATGACTTTTATTTAGCAACTGCTGCCGACATAGTTGCAGACCCTAGCGCTCCAGACGCTTTCGTAGAAGGTATTATGGAGAGTAAAGAGTGGGTATGGAACAACGGAGTACTCGTAGAAAAGAATATTGAAGCTTGGAAACGAGAAATTGAAAGTGCGAAAAGACACGCTTTAGCAGAAGCTAAGGTTAAAGTCTTTACAAACTTTCTTAAAAATCTCTAGTTTTATAAATATTAACAATTAATTAATTAAAACTAGTTTTAACTATTAAAGAGGAGATTTCAATGGCCGAAAACGAAAAAAACGTTGCGGATACAGTAAAAGAAGTTATGGAAGCTACGGCTCCAGACGCTCCTAAAAAGAATGCTGTGGCGTCTGAACCTTCACCATTAAAAAATGATGCTGAAGATTTAGGTCCTGCTGTAGTAAAACCTACAGACAGCAATCCTGACGCAACAAAAAAAGTTAAAGAAGTTTCTGGACAAGCACCTCAAAAATCAGAAGGTGCACCTGATCCAATGCCAACTTTGAAAAAAGAAGGCGCTAAAGAAACTGACAAAGACTCGGAAGATAAAGAAATCAAAGAAGGCGACTTACCACCTGCTTTACAAAAAGCAATTGATAAGAAAAAAGAAGAATCAGCAGACAAAGAATCTGACAAAGAAGTCAAAGAAACTTTAGACGCTGGTGAAGTATCTAAAGAGAAAGACGCAAAAAAAGAAGTTGACCAAAAAACTGCTAATGTGTCTGAATCTGAAGATGAAAAGAAAAAAGAGATAGATGTTAAAGAACACATTGACGCTCTTGTCGCTGGAGATGATTCATTATCTGAAGAATTTAAAACAAAAGCTGCTACTGTATTTGAAGCTGCGATTAAATCTAAAGTAAAAGAAATCGCTGAAGATATGCAGGCAGATTACGACAAGAAATTAACCGAAGAAACTTCTAAATCTAAAGATGAGTTAGTTGAAAAAGTTGACTCTTACCTTGCTTATGTAGTGGAAGAGTGGATGAAAGAAAACGAACTTGCTTTAGAAAGAGGAATCAAAGGTGAAATCGCTGAGGACTTTATTAGTGGTCTAAAAAAATTATTTGAAGACCATTATATTGATGTTCCAGACGAAAAATATAATGTATTAGAAGATCAATCTTCTAAAATTGAGGAGTTAAACAAAAAACTTAACGAATCAATAGAAAAGAATGTTGAATTATCTAAAGAGAACGGCAATTTCAAAAGACAAGACATCATAGATGAGGCGTCTAAAGATTTAGCTGAAACTCAAAAAGAAAAATTCAATAAACTAGCCGAAGAAGTTGAATATTCAAACGAAGAAGATTTTAAAACTAAAGTAGCGACTATTAAAGAGAGTTATTTTGGTAAAAAAGAATCAACTAGTGAGATAGATGATGTGGCGGCAGAGTCAAATGCTGAGCAACCTCAGGATTTAACTAATGCAATGGCTGCTTATAGTGCCGCTATAAGTAAAACAAAAGATATTAAGTTATCTAATTAATATAGAGGGAGATAAAAACAAATGTATTTATCAGAACAATACGAAAAAAAATGGCAGCCTGTCCTAGAACACCCTGACTTACCAAAAGTTAGTGATTCTTACAGACGAGCCGTTACAGCTACTATCTTGGAAAACCAAGAAAGAGCTATGAAAGAAGACGCTGGTTTCTTAAACGAAGCAGCGCCTACAAACTCTACTGGTTCTTCAGTAGCAAATTGGGATCCAATCCTAATTTCACTAGTTAGAAGAGCTATGCCAAATCTTATCGCATACGATATTGCTGGTGTTCAGCCAATGACTGGACCAACTGGTCTTATCTTTGCAATGAGAAGTAGATATACTTCACAAGTCGGAAACGAAGCTTTATTTGATGAAGCAGATACAGATTTCTCAAGCAGAAATGCTGCTGGAGATTCTTCTGGAACTGCTACACCTACAGATCACGGTGGAACTAACCCAGGCGTATTAAATGACGCTTCTGCTGGTTCATCTGATTATAGTAGAGGTCAAGGTATGACAACTGCTAGTGCTGAAGCACTAGGGGATGCTACTGGAAATCAGTTTGCTGAGATGGCTTTCTCAATTGAGAAATCTACGGTTACTGCTAGAAGTAGAGCTCTTAAAGCGGAATACACTATGGAACTTGCACAAGACTTAAAAGCAATCCACGGTTTAGACGCTGAAACAGAATTGGCAAACATCCTATCTGCTGAGATCCTTGCGGAAATCAATAGAGAAGTTGTTAGAACAATTTATATCAATGCAGAAAAAGGTGCTGCTGTTAATACAACTACAGCTGGTATCTTTGATTTAGACACAGACTCAAACGGAAGATGGTCAGTTGAGAGATTCAAAGGACTAATGTTCCAATTAGAGAGAGATGCTAATAGAATTGCACAAAGAACAAGAAGAGGAAAAGGTAATATGATTATCTGTTCAGCTGATGTTGCTAGTGCTTTACAAATGGCTGGTGTTTTAGATTACACTCCTGCATTAAACAACAATCTATCTGTTGACGATACTGGTAATACTTTTGCTGGTACTCTAAACGGAAGATATAAAGTGTATGTTGATCCATACTCAGCTAACTCAGCTGCGAAACAATACTATGTTGTCGGTTACAAAGGTACTTCACCTTATGACGCTGGTATTTTCTACTGCCCTTATGTGCCATTACAAATGGTTAGAGCAGTTGGACAAGATACTTTCCAACCAAAAATTGGTTTCAAAACTAGATACGGTTTAGTTGCGAACCCATTTGCAGAAACAGGTGCTCAATCAGGTGCTGCTACTGCTGTTAACAATGCTGGTTCAGCAAACAGTAATAGATACTACCAAAGAGTACAAGTTGCTAACATAATGTAATATTGGTTGATCGTTGTTTAACGATTAATAAAATACGAAAAGGGGCGCTTCGGCGCCCTTTTTTTTGGCCTTATAAATAAAAATATGAAAACCCCATTTAAAGAATTACTAGGCATATTAATCATTGGTGCCTTTATTACAATCTTAGCATTAAGTCTTAAACACTTACAAAAGGAACCAAGTCCTTTAGAGAACATAGAGAAAAAGTTAGATGAAGCTGCTAAAAAAGATAGTGTTTTAACGACTACTGAAAAGGAATTAGAACAAAAGGCGACTGAAAAAGAATGGGAAGAAGTAGATAAGCAAACAGATAAATAGTATATATGACTACTACAAACTCATTTAGCAGACAGCCTACTAAACAAGATTATGCTGATCCTACAAAGTTTAAATTTAGTATTGTTAAACTTCCTAAAGTAGAATACTTTTGTACACAGGTAAATTTACCTGGTGTAAGTATATCAGATAACTATTCACAACCTACACCATTTAGAGATATACCTTTACCTGGTGAAAAGTTAAGATACGAACCATTATCAGTTACATTTCTTGTAGATGAAAATTTAGAAAACTACCAAGAGATACACGGTTGGTTAAGAGGTATAGGTTTTCCTGGTGGACACGAAGAATTTAAAAATTTATTAGATGGTGGTTCAGACAGATTTCCTACATCTAAAAACAGCTCACAAGGTGACGCAGGAAGAGTTAAATACAATGCACCCAATGTAGGTGCTGTATTTTCAGACGCAACACTTAACATATTAACAAGTAAAAACAATCCTGTAACTGAAGTTAGATTTAATGATTGCTTTCCAATCTCTCTATCTTCTTTACAATACAATCAACAAGCAACTGATACAGATTACTTAACGGCAACTGTAACCTTTGAATACAAACTATACGATTTTGCGAACTCAAACGCAAGTAGAACAACAATAACTACATCATAAACATTGACTTTTTAGTCAGTTTGTGATAGAATGAATATATTATGGATTTAGAACAACTACAAGAACTAGCAGACCAAAAATTAAAAATCAATGATACTGAATTAGATTTAGAATCATTAAGGACACCTCAACTACATAACGAATTTATGAAACACTTAACAAAGTTTAAGTTGTTATTGACTCGTGCTGAAGATGAGTTTAAATTAATTAAAAGAGAAAAGTGGGAATATTATACAGGTAAAGCTGATCCTGCTGTTTATCAATTGAAACCTTTTAATCTAAAAATTATGAGGTCAGATGTTGACAAATATATTGAAGCAGATGAAGACTATACAAAAGCATATCAAAAAGTTAAATACTTGGAAGTTACGGTAGATTTTTTAGATAGAACAATCAGACAAATATCTAATAGAACATTTACTATTAAAAACGCTATTGACTGGAGAAAGTTTACTAGTGGCGCTATTTAATAATGACAACTACAAGATACCTCATCATAGATAAGAAGAGCGAAGTCTATTTAAAGATAGAAGCAGACGCTGATATTCGTAGAGAATTAGGTGAATACTTTACCTTTGAGGTGCCTGGATTTAAGTTTATGCCCCAATATAGAAATAGAGTTTGGGACGGTAAAATTAGATTATTCAGTTATGCAACTGGTCAAATATACGCAGGACTATATCCTTACATAGTAGATTGGTGTAATAAAAATGATATACAGATAGTTGACGGAACAAAGATAACAGATGTTACGGTTAATGACGAAGATGTAACGAGATTTTTAAAAGCATTAAAGGTACCACTAGAAATAAGAGATTATCAAAGAGAGGCATTTGTACACTCTATAACAAAGAGTAGATGTTTATTGCTATCGCCTACTGCCTCTGGTAAATCATTAATAGTATATCTAATGTTGATATACAATCTATTAAGATTAAAAGAAAAGAAACAAGATAAGATATTAATTATAGTACCAACAACATCTTTAGTGGAACAATTATATAAAGACTTTAAGGACTATGGTTATAATAGTGATCGCAATGTACATAGAATATATCAAGGACACGATAAAGATACTAATAAAAGAGTAGTTATATCTACTTGGCAATCAATATATAATCTTCCTAAAAAATGGTTTAAACAATTTGGTGCTGTGTTTGGAGATGAGGCACACTTATTTAAGGCAGTTTCATTAACAAAGATAATGACAAAGTTAGAAGATTGTAAGTATAGAGTGGGACTTACTGGTACTTTAGATGGCACTAAAACACACAAACTAGTATTAGAAGGATTGTTTGGTACGGTAAACAAAGTAGTATCTACAAGTGAACTACAAGAAAAGAAACAACTTGCTAATCTAAAAATTTTCTGTTTAATTTTGCAACACGATAAGAAAGTTAGAGAAGATATGTTTGGTAAAACATACCAAGAAGAAATGGATTACCTAGTAAAGAATGAAAAGAGAAACAAATATATTCGTAATTTAGTTACAGGACTCCAAGGTAATAGTTTAGTATTATTTCAGTATGTAGAAAAACACGGTATGGAATTAAAAAAACTTATAGAAGAAAAGTCAGACAAACAAGTATTCTTTGTTTATGGTGGTGTAGCAGCTGAAGAAAGAGAAAAGATTAGATTTATAACTGAAAAATCTGAAGGTGCAATTATAGTTGCTAGTTATGGTACTTTCTCTACTGGTATTAATATTAAAAACTTACACAATATAGTTTTCGCAAGTCCTAGTAAGAGTAGAATAAGAAACTTACAATCAATTGGTAGAGGATTACGATTAAAAGATAACGATTCGGATGCTACTTTGTATGATATAGCAGATGATTTAACTCACAATGAAAAAGAAAATTATACTCTTTCTCACTTTAGAGAAAGGATAAATATATACAACGAAGAGGATTTTGAATATGAAATCCATAATGTGGAGTTAAAATAAATGCACCAAACCCAACCACTTACAGGCGTTAAAATAATCAAACTAGTTAGTGGAGAAGATGTTGTAACTGTTATACCATCAGGTAAAGATCAGTTACCAGAGAACTCTCAATTAGTAAGAATCCAAAAACCTTTGCTAATTAAGTATGTTCCTCAAATGACAATGACAGGTTTCAAAGATTATATCGCTTTAATAAAGTGGTGTTCTTATACTCCAGATAAATTAATTACTATTCCCAAAAATAAGATTATGACTATAACAAATGCGTCAACTGAAATGATGGCTAGTTATGGTAATATTGTACAAAACTATGACAAGCAACCTGTTCCTATGAAACAACAAAATTATAGACAACAGAAATTTTCGGATGCTGAAAACGAAAAGATAAGTGAGATATTTGATGATTTTGATGATGAAGAAGGCAACAAAACTATACACTAATTTATATATTATATTATATACTCTAGCTATTCTTCTCGGCAACCCGCTACACGCTCCATTATACACAAAAAAGATAAAAAGTCAATGCTGATTTATAGCAAAAATTGTAACCGAAATTTGCTTAAAACATTGACATTTTGATAGAAAGGTGTTATATTATACTTATGAGAAAAACTACAAAAAAAGAACATTATGTAAACAATAAAGAATTTTTAGCTGCAATGACTGAATATACAAGGAATGTTAACAAGGCAAAAAGAAACAAGGAACCGAAACCGCCTGTTACAGATTACATTGGTAGTTGTTTTTTAAAGATAGCGAATCACTTATCTTATAGACCGAATTTTATTAATTATACTTTTAGAGATGATATGATTAGTGATGGTATAGAAAACTGCTTACAATACCTAGACAATTTTAATCCTAGAAAATCAAAGAATCCCTTTGCATATTTCACGCAAATTATATATTACGCCTTCATAAGAAGAATACAGAAAGAGAAAAAACAAGTAACTATTAAGAATAGACTTATAACAGAATCTAATTATGATGATATGACTTTGCAACCAGGTGAAGATAAAGAGTTTAAGAACCAGTTTACAGAATTTCTTAAAAAGAATATGCCAGTTGAAGAACAACAAAAAATTGCTGATGATTTAGCAAAGAAAAAGAAAAAGAGGAAGAAGAAAACAAAGAGTAGCAGTTTAGACTACTTTATGGGTTATGAAAATCGCACTACTGAATGATACACACTTCGGTTGTCGTAATGACTCACCTGCTTTTATAGACTATCAAAATCGTTTCTATGATGAAAAGTTTTTTCCATACATTATAGAAAACAAGATAGACACATTAATACATTTAGGTGATGTCGTTGACAGACGAAAATTTATTAACTTTAATACTGCTCATAATTTTCAAAAGAAGTTTTGGAAAAGACTATGGGATTTAAAGATAGACACACATATTATATTAGGTAACCACGATACTTATTATAGAAACACAAACAAAGTTAATTCAATTGAACAACTATGTACTTCCTTTGATGGAGTAAATGAACCTTGGATATACACAGGTCCTAAAGAAATAGAAATAGGTGGTTGTCGTATGTTATTCTTACCTTGGATTTGTGATGACAATTATGAAGATTCAATACACGCAATAGATCACTCCGAGGCTGCTATATGTTTTGGTCATTTAGAAATAAAAGGTTTTGAAATGCACAAAGGTCTTATGAATATGCACGGTTTGGACAAAGAACAATTTAAAAGATTTGAAAAAGTTATGTCTGGTCACTTTCATAAAAAATCAGATGACGGTCTTATCTATTATCTAGGTACACAATATCAAATTATGTGGTCAGATTATAATTGTCCTAAAGGATTTCATACCTTTGATACAGAAACAAGAGAGTTAGAAAGAATACCTAATGATCTTGCTATATTTAAAAAGATAATATATGATGATAGAACAAAGGACTACACTAATTTTGATCTATCACCTTATGAAAATTGTTTTGTTAAGTTGTTTGTGTCATTTAAAACAAATGAAGAAATGTATAATAAACTTGTAGAAAGATTTTATACCAATAGCAATGTACACGAACTACAAATAATAGAAGATCCAATAGATATAAAACAAACCGTAAATTCAAACATATTAGATCAAGGCGAAGACACTATGACTTTCCTAAATAACTATATTGACCAGGTTGATACAGATTTAGATAGAAAGAAATTAAAAGATTTTACTAAAGACTTATATGTGGAGGCAAACGAATGATAAAATTAATACCAGATTTTTTACCAACACCTCTTTTTAAATACTTAAAACAAATAGTAGAAAGTGAAAAAGGTATGTTGTGGTGTTGGAATTGGAGAAACCTATCACCTCAAAATAAAGCAGTAGGAGCAGAACATTATAAACTTGGCAAAACTATATATTGTGCTCCAGAGTTAGAGGCAAATGGTATAGAAAATTATGACAAAGAACTAATGCCTTTGTTTGGCGTATTTCAATTATATATGATGGAACACTTCCAAGACAGATGTAAAACACCACAGGATAAAGTGTTATTAAAAAGATTGAAACTGAATCTTAATCCTAATCAGGAAACACAAATAGACCACGGTATCCATAACGACATATGGCTTGACGGTATTGATAAATCAATACCTGGCCCAGATCCAAATGTTGTAACTGGTGTATTTAATTTTCATACTTGCAATGGATCAACAACAATTTTTGATAAAGATGAACAAGGAAAATATACAAAGAAAGTTGTAGTACCTTCGTTTGAAAATACAGCAGTTATGTTTAACAATACTCACCCACACTTTGGCACTACACAAAACGATACACCAGCAAGAATCGTATTGAACATAAACTTAGCCAAAGCACCTGTGGATAATTTTGCAGGTGAACCATATGAACCAGTAGATGATTATTTTTAAGAAGATAAGATATAAAAACTTCCTATCAACAGGAAACACACCAATAGAAATAGAGTTAGGCAAATCACCTACGACTCTAGTTATAGGTAAAAACGGATCAGGTAAATCTACTTTACTTGACGCTTTGTGTTGGTCATTGTTTAATAAACCTTTTAGAATAATTAAAAAAGAACAAATGATAAACACTATTAACAATGCTGATTGTGAAGTAGAAATAGATTTTGATGTAGGTACAAAACAATATAGAGTTAAACGAAGTGTTAAACCTAATGTATTTGAAATATATGAGAACGGACAATTGTTAAATCAAAATGCCTCTAGTATAGACTATCAAAAATATTTAGAACACAATATTATGAAGTTAAATTATAGGTCATTTATTCAAGTTGTTATATTAGGGTCTTCTTCATATGAACCATTTATGAAAATGAAGGCAAGATATAGAAGGGATGTAGTTGAAGAAATTTTAGATGTTAAAGTATTTACTCAAATGGATTTAATATTAAGAGATCAACAAGGTCAGTTATCAAAAGAAATTTTAGAAATTAGACACAAAGGAGACCTAATACAAGCAAAATATGAAGCAGAGATGAAACATTTTCAATCTCTATCAGAATTAAATACAAGTGGTATTGATGATAAGAAATCACAATTAGAAAATCATAACAAAGCAAAACAAGAATACACCACAAAGATAGATAACTTAAACAAATCAATAGAAGATTATAATACAGAATTAGAAGGCAAAGAAGAAGCAGATAATAAATTAAAACAACTATTAAAACTAGAAACAAAGATAGAACAAAATATAGACACAAGTAATAAGTCAATAAAGTTTTTTGCTGAAAATGATACTTGTCCTGTATGTACACAATCTATTGACCAAACATTTAGAGAACAAAAAGGAGAAAAACTCCACAAAAAATGTGCTGAATTAGAAACAGGTATTAAGAAACTAACTGGTGAGATTGATAAAATAGAAGAACGAATTAATCACTTTAGTGCTATATCTAAAAAACTATCAGACTTATATGTTGATATTGCTAAAGTAAATACATCATTGGAAGAACTAAACAATTATAGCGATAGAATACACCAAGAAATATTACAATTAGAAAACAAGCAAACAGATAGTAAACAAATTGCTAATGATTTGCAACAACTAAAAGAAGAACTAGAGAAAACAAAATTAGAAACAGACAAGTTAACTGAACAAAAGAAATATGTAGATATATTAAGAGAAGTATTAAGTGATAAAGGTGCTAGAGGTCATATAATTAAGAAGTATGTACCTATCATAAACAACTTAATTAATGAACACTTACAAGCGATGGACTTCTTTGTATCATTTCATTTAGATGAAGAATTTAATGAGACCGTAAAGAGTCGTCATAGAGATACATTTAATTATAATAGTTTTAGTGAAGGAGAGAAGTTAAGAATAGACCTTGCAATACTATTTACTTGGAGAACTATTGCAAAAATGAAGAATAGTGTAAACACAAACTTGTTAATACTAGATGAGATATTTGATTCTAGTTTAGACCAACAAGGCACAGATGATTTCTTTAAGATAGTAAATAAATTAAAGAATGAAAATGTCTTTATTATATCACACAAAGGAGATATATTATTTGATAAGTTTACTAACATATTAAAATTTGAGAAGTATCAAAACTTTACTAGATTACAAAATACATAGGAGATATATGAAAGAACTAAAACTAATACCACCAACAGATCCAAGAGTACAATGTGCTATAGCACCTTTTAGCGATGATATGTTAAAAGATGAAGGATTTAAAGATAGAAAAGAATTGTCAGATACAATGTTTGAAACTATGAAAAAATATGGTGGCCTAGGTTTATCTGCTAATCAAGTAGGTCTACCTTTTAATATGTTTGTATTAGGCGACCATCCTGAAGTAGAAAAAAATTTAAAGATGACTTGTTTTAATCCTATAATTATATCAAGTAGTGTAGAGGAAGAAACAATGAAAGAAGGTTGTTTAACTTTTCCATTTGTATTTTTAAGTATAACAAGACCTCGTAAAGTGGTTGTAAAATACGAAGATGAAAATGGCGATTTAAAAGAAGGTAGTTTAGATGGTATGATTAGTAGAGTCTTTCAACACGAATACGATCATATGTTAGGCAAAACATTTGTTGATGGTGTATCTAAATTAAAATTAGATATGGCATATAAAAAAGCAGAAAAACAAATGAATAGATATAGAAAGATGGCAAAGAAAAAATGATAGAAAGATTTCCTACTGCTGAAGAAAGATGGCCTAGACAAGGTTTGCCATTACCTCTTACACCATACGAGTTTCCTAAATTAGTTATAGAAGAACACGAAGGATTTTATGTGGTGCGTGATGATCTATTAGAAGGTGGTTCTAAAAGAAGATTTGCAGATAGATTAATTAGAGAAGAAATTGCTAAAGGAGCAAATGAATTTGTTTATGGTGGTTGTCCAGCAACTGGTTATGCTCAAATATCTATACCACTTCAAGTAAAAGAATATGGTTGTAAGACAACATTGTTTATGGCAAAAAGATCAATGAACAATTTACATCCTTATCAAAAGAGGGCATTAGAATATGGTGCTGATATTCGTTGGGTGCCTTATGGTATGTTATCAGTTACAAAAAAGAGAGCAAGAGATTATGTAGATCAGGATCCTAAAAGTAGAAGATTATTACAATTAGGTTTAGATGAACAAAGAGTAAGAGAAGATATAAGAGATTTAGCAAAGAATATAGAAAAAGATTTTAACATTAATATAAGTGAAGTGTGGTCAGTTGGATCAAGTGGTACACTAACAAGAGGATTACAAATGGCATTTCCAGATAAAGATGTTAATGTAGTTTCAGTAGGACACACAATGGCACAATGGGAGATAGGTCGTGCCAAATTATATTTGTCAGATTATAAGTTTACACAAGAAGTTAAAGAGAAAGATAAACCACCCTTTCCATCTGTGCCAACATATGACGCAAAGGCGTGGTCTGTTATGAGAAAATATGCTAAGAAAGGAAGTCTGTTTTGGAATGTAGGAAGATAACAATTGCGAGATTAAGAAGTGGTGTAAATTATAAAAGACCACTAGATCATATTATAGATTCATTTTGTTATCTATTAAAAAGATTTCAAATAAAGAATCCAGAATTTAACTATGGAGTATATAACTATGGTTATGACAAAGCACATAGAAGAATAGCAGATGATATACCTGATAGTGATATAATTATTATACCTAGTGAGAATGAATTTCACTACCATATACCTAATTATATTGATCCTAAAAATTTAGAAAAATCTAATACAGCAATTAAAGAACACTTTAAAGATTTAAAGAATAAACATATTATTATATTAAGATCAGATAGAGGAGATGATGAAGACTTATATAGAAATCATACATTTAAAGATAACCCTATTGGTAAAGTATCTATATTAGATGAAACAGATATACCAGGCAACTTACATCAATTAAAATATCATTTTATAAAAGATGTAATACCAGATAATGAAACTAATAGACCTTATCTATTTTCATATTGGGGAACAGAAAAAAGAAAAGATGTTGGTGGTGTTGTAAGTGGAGATAAAAGACACGAAATATTAAAAGAATTACAAGTTGGTATGGGCAAATTTAATACAAGATTCATTGGTAGATTTTCTACGGTTAAAAGAGATATGAAACCAGATACTATGAGAAACATATTACCTATATTAAACAAATCAAAATATACATTATGTTTTAATTGGAAAGATAATAAGGCAACCACAAGTAGATACCACGAAGCATTGGCGTGTGGAATTATACCTATGGTTTGGAAAGATTATGATTCTCTAGGTATACTTGTAAAAGATGATTGGCAAAGAGTAGAAAGTGCTGAGGAACTACAAGAAAAGATAATGAATACCAATTATCTAGGGAAATATATAGAAATACACAATGCTTACAAGCAATCACTATTGACAAAGGACGAAATATATGATACCTTTGAATCAAAGTTATTTAAAATAATAGGAGAATAAAATGTCGGATATGACACCAGAAGAAAAAGACGCTGAGATAAAAAGATTAACAAAACAGATACAAGATAATCAGGAAGCTGCTAAAGGAGCACCTAAACAAGCACCTAAAAGAAATGTTAAAAAAGAAGGTCAATTATATTTTGGCCCATATGTTCCATTATGTAGAGTACACGATAGTTTAATTACAGGACTTATTAATAGAGGTAAAAAATTAGATAAGGGAACTGCTAATAGCGATCTTGCTGGTCATCTTGTAGATCAAAGAAGATATACAAGAGAAGATAAAGAATGGTATATAAAAGAATTTAAACCATATGTAGATTGGTATGTAGAAGGTGCTTTAGAATGGTCAGGTTTTAAATTTGATCCACAACAACACGCCACATCATTTACATTAATGGATTTATGGATTAATTATATGAAACAACACGAATACAATCCTCAACATTTTCACGGTGGTCAATTGTCTTGGGCTATATATTGTAAAACTCCAGATGTATCAAAAGAACAAAAAGCATTTGAAGGATCGTCACCACCACCAGGTTCAATTGCGTTTCATTATGGAGAACCACAACACCCTAAATGGGCAGATCATACATTTAATTATCAACCACAAGAAAATTATATGTGGATGTTTCCTTCACAATTAAGACATCAAGTAATGCCGTTTCATACAGAAGGAACTAGAATAAGTTGCTCAGGTAATTTATATTTTAATCCACCAGGACAACCAGACGACATAGCAGATACACCTAACGGATTTAATGGATAATCTAAAAGAAGCACACGATACAATAAAGTCTAAAGGGTTTCCCTATTACCCTAAAGATGAGAAGTGGAGAAACAACATCTATAATATGTTGTTATCATTTAGACGAGATACTATGGTTGACCATAAGAACAAAGTTATAGGTCAATCAACTCACGGATTAAATCTTGCTTGGTCTTTTATGGAACACGCTTGGGGTATTAAGTGTGGTAAGATGAAGACACCTATGGAAGTATGGAATGATGAAAAACATTTAACTAAAGGTATTAATAAGATACTTACAGGTACTTTCTTTAAAAAGAAACCACTACACGATATAACAGATTCAGATATGAGATCAATGTTAAGACGATACTCTGGCACTCAAATGGTATCTAATTTTAGACCAACTGCTGCCGCTGCCTTATATGATATTTTTGTAGATAAAGATAGTCCATTAGAAGGAACATCAGCAGGTACGGTATGGGATCCTAGTATGGGTTATGGTGGAAGACTATTAGGTGCAATTGCAGCTGGTGTTAATTACATAGGTACTGATCCTTGTATTCCAACATATAAAGGATTAGAACAAATAAGAGATAACTATGGACATAATCATAAATCATATACACTATTAAGACAAGGTAGTGAAACATACATACCTGAAGATGAGAGTTTAGACTTTGTATTTACAAGTCCACCTTACTTTGGTTGGGAGGCATATGGAGATGAACCAGAACAATCTAGTATTAAGTTTGATACTAGCGATGTATGGAAAGAGAAATTTTTAAAACAGACTATTGCTAACGCATATAAAGGTTTGAAAAAAGGTAAGAAACTTGCCTTGAATGTTGCTAATACAAAACAATATAAAACCTTTGAAGAAGATACGGTACAACTAGCACTAGATGTAGGATTTGAACATACAGATACTTGGTGGTTATCACTATCTACACAACAAGGTGGATCAGCAAGTGTTAATTTAGATGGCGAGATAGAAGAAAAGAAACAAGAGAATCGTTATCTAGGTAAGTTTGAGAGACCGAATCTCCCAGGTAGAAAGTTTGAACCTACCTTTATTTTTACGAAATAAGAACAAATAGAGAACATCTACTATCAAAAACCTAGTAAAATCAAGGATAAGATAATGCTTGACTTTCGGGTCGTTTTCCTATAGCATAGTAGATATGGACACACTTAATATAGATACAAAATCACAACTTGCAAAACTAATCGCAACAGAAAATATAACCGTACAACAAAATAATGTAAAGACTGCTTCGTTTGATGTAGTCAATAGAGTATTAACTCTACCAATATTCAAAACAGATTCAAAAGATGTAACTGATATGTTAGTGGCACACGAATGTGCTCACGCTTTATATACACCAACTAATGGTTGGAAAAAAATTGCTGATGACAATGAGTTAAGATCATATGTTAATGTGTTAGAAGATTGTAGAATAGACGCAAAAATTCAAAAGAAATATCCAGGTGTTGTTGAGAACTATTTAAACGGATTTGAAATCCTTAATAGACAAAACTTCTTTGGTTTAAAAAATAAAGATTACGATAAAGACTTAATGTTAATTGATAAAATTAATATCTTTTATAAGTCTTCAAAAAGAGAACAATTTAATTTCAATAATATGGACAACATATGGTTGAAACAAGTAGATCAATTAAAAACTTTTAATGATGTTATTGCTCTTGCTAAAAAAATGCTAGAGTGGCAGAAAAAAGAAGTTAAGAAACTTAAAAAATTACCTGATTTTGATAATCACATATTAGTTAAAAATTATGATTTAAAAGATAAAGAAAACGATTCAAAAGATAGTAAAGATATTGAAGATAAAAATGAAGACGGTGACGGTGATAAAGAAAAAGGTGAATCAAAAGATAAACAAGAGGCACCTGAAAGTAAAGAAGATTCCAATTCAGATACAGAAAAACCTGCTGTAGGTGATAAAACTGCTAAAGATGAAAACGCTTCTGGTGGTGGTGCTGTAGGTGCTGGTGGTGATATGCCACTTGGATCAATTACTAACAATTGGTTTGAAGGTCATAAAGAAAAATTATTAGATACACAAACAAGTTATTATTATAGATCAATTCCAGATCCAATGTTAGATAAACTTATCCATTCTAATAACGATTTTATAAAAGATATGAAACAATCATTTATTGATGACAAGGTAAATGCTAATAATTATTATCCATATCTTAAAAAAGAATACAAAAAGTTTATTAATGAATCTAAAAAAACTATTATGTATTTGGTTAAAGAGTTTGAAATGAAAAAGGCTGCTACTGCTTATAAAAGATCAACACAAGATAAAACAGGTACTATTGATCCTCTTAAATTACATAGTTATAAATTTAATGAAGATATATTTAAAAGATTAACTATAACACCTGACGCTAAAAACCACGGAATGATGATGTTGCTAGATTGGTCAGGTAGTATGAGTGATTCTATTTTTAAAACGGTTCAACAAACAATTCAATTAGTTTATTTTTGTCAAAAAACAAATATACCTTTTGAGTTATATTTCTTTTCAAGTGAATTAGATAAAAAAGATGATTCATATTCATATAAAAGAAGTCAATGGTGGAGATATAAACACGGTGATATGGCAATTGATAAAATTAAACTTGTTAATGTTGCAAGTCATAAACTTAAAAAATCAAAATTAGAAGAGTCTTTAATGTATCTATATCACTTGGCAATGTATTATGACCATAGATATTGTTGGAGAAGTAATAGAGATCCGCTTGCTTTTGATAGACCAGATTCAGTAGGAATACCTAGTGAGTATTATTTAGGTTCTACACCTTTAAATGAGGCATTAATGATTATGTTAAAGTTAGTACCTTTATTTAAAAACAAATATAAGATTGAAAAAATGAATTTAATTACTTTAACTGATGGTGGTGGTAACTCTGGTAGTTATGATACAATGCAATATTCAGATGAAACAAAAAAATTAGTTGCTGATTATCCAGATAATAGAGGTAATACAGATGTTCTTATTTACAAAAAGAAATATCATAAGTGTATTGACACTATCTATGGTTATAGATCATCAGGATTTACAGGTACTCTATTAAATCTATTAAGAAAATACCACGGTGTAACTACTATCGGTTTCTACTTAATTAAAAGAATAAGAAGGTGGGAAACTGATATGTACTTTAGACCTCAAGGTAGAAAATTAACTTGGGATCAAAAAGAAAAAAAATATTTACAAAATAGAACTAAATTTAATAAAGAAAAATCTGTATCTGTTGACCAAATGGGGTATGATGACTATTACATAGTTAATGCCAAAGATATGAGAGTTGAGAATGTTGACAACTTGGATACTATTAAAAACGATATGAAACCAGGTAAGATTAAAAATTTATTCAGTAAGAGTATGAAAGGAAGAATCACTTCCAGAGTGCTTTTAAACAAGTTTATTGAGAAGGTTGCATAATTATGAATCAAAACATCAATAAAACCAAGTGTTTTTTATGCTTGACATTTAGGGAAAAACGTGATAGCATATATGTATATTTAATAAAAGAAAGGACTAATAAATGTTATTAAATGATAAACAAAGAAACTTTATAGAACTATGCTATAAAGAGTTTGGTGATATAAAAGAAATCACTAGAACACAACTAGTCAAGGTTGAGAAGAAACATAAAGTTGCTTTTCCTCAATGGTTAGTTTCTAATAAAGACCTTAAAGTAAAAAAAGGTCTATTCAAAATGCCATCTGGTTCAGATACAGATGTTTCAACACCAACTACAATGGAGAAGGTTGTAAAACCTACAACGCCTACTACTAATAAAGAGGCGGCTTATATTGTTTCTACTTTAACGGACAATGTTGTTCCTGTTAAAGATAAAAACTTTGTAAGTTTCGGTAACTATCCAGATGTAAAATCAATTATTAAATCTAATAGATTTTATCCTGTGTTTCTTACTGGTCTCTCTGGTAACGGTAAAACTCTGGCTGTGACTCAGGCGTGTGCTGATTTGAAAAGAGAATTAATAAGAGTTAACATAACTATTGAAACAGACGAGGACGATTTACTAGGTGGTTTCAGACTTAAAAATGGTCAAACCGTTTGGTCTAATGGTCCTATTATTGAGGCAATGGAGAGAGGCGCTGTTCTTTTACTTGACGAGATTGACCTTGCAAGTAATAAGATAATGTGTTTACAACCAGTCCTTGAAGGTTCAGGTATCTTTGTTAAGAAGATTAACAAATGGGTACAACCTAAATCTGGTTTCAATGTGATTGCTACTGCCAATACTAAAGGGCAAGGATCCGAAGACGGTAAGTTTATCGGTACCAATGTTCTTAATGAGGCATTTCTGGAAAGATTTCCAGTAACTTTTGAACAGAAATATCCTTCTGTTTCAATTGAAAAAAAGATTTTAAATAATACTTTAAAGTCTTATGGTAAATCAGATGTTAAATTTATTGAAAAGTTAACTACTTGGGCAGATGTAATAAGAAAAACCTACTTTGACGGTGGTGTTGATGAAATTATATCTACAAGAAGACTTGTACATATTACACAGGCATATTCAATCTTCTCTAATAAGATGAAGGCAATTGAAATGTGTACAAATAGATTTGATGATGATACAAAAAATTCGTTTGTGGAACTATACACGAAAGTGGATGCAGGCGCTTCTGCTGATTCAATTATTGAGTCGCAAAAGAAGGCTGAATTAGAGTCGCAAATAGAATCCAATGATAGTGAGGAGGATGATGAGGAAGATGATTCCAATTCAATCTAAATCTATCAATCATAGTGTTAGTCCAGGAAAGGCGTCCGAAAGGGCGCCTGACCTTAAAGGGACTATCACTTTGACTTTAAAAAAGAAAACTATACAATCAGTTTATAATCAGGTTTTGATGTGTAGTGAGTTAGGTTTTCCTAACTTTCAAAAAGGTGAACCGATTAACAAGTTAATGATGGAGATAAAAAGAGAAGTGAAGAAAGAAAGTAAACAAGAAAAAATGGGTTGGAAAGAATTACTAGAGTTTTGGCCATTAAGTATAGTGGTACCTAGTATGATAATATTAATTTTAATGGCGAATGTATTTCAATGGTAAAAAGAGAAAAATTAGACGATAAGATAAAGAAGTTAGACTCTACTAGAGTCTTTAAAAAGATTACACCTAAAGGTGACTTATCTTGGTATATAAAATGGATTGCAAGTGTTATGTTAATGATTGCTGTTTGCTTTAGGGCAGCAGATGTATCTCATATGTTTGATTTGTATTTTAGTTTTATGGGTACACTAGGTTGGTTAGTAGTAGGATTTTTATGGCACGATAGGGCATTAATATTTTTAAATGCTATTCTATCTGCTGTTTTATTAACAGGCATTTTAAAGGAATTACTCGCTTGTAGTAATTGTATGATACCACTATGAGTCAACAAGTTTATATAGAAAACGATCCTATTTTAGAAAAGGTAATAAAAATATTATCTACTGATAATTATTTAAAAACAAAATTTCCTAATATAAAAAGAGGTCAAATTATAGGTTGTACACAAGAAAATATTAATCTACAATGGGTACTTGATTATTATAATAAGATAGGTATTGATTGGAAAGAATTACAAAGAAATTTCCAACCTTGGACAGACGAAGAAAAAGACGAATTTATAACAAATGTATTATCTGGTTATGAATTAAAAGATACTTTTCAAGTAATTATTTTATCTGAACAAATTAAATGGATAGAAGAACAATTAGAAACAAATATTGCTGAATCTAAAAAAGATAAACTTAAAAGAGATTTAGTATATTTTAAATATTGGCGTGATGAAAAAAAGATGACTTATCTATGTATTGATGGTCAACATAGATTATATTATCTGTATCAATTACTTA
>Ga0163108_10001017_pt1 | contig 20673 bp, 22 predicted proteins | sample Fk1155metaG_FD_109644 | JGI IMG/M metagenome (GOLD analysis project Ga0163108, IMG submission 109644) | Marine microbial communities from the Central Pacific Ocean - Fk160115 155m metaG | ecosystem: Environmental > Aquatic > Marine > Oceanic > Photic zone | place: The Central Pacific Ocean...
CATGGTGTTTTTGTCAAGTTACACATACTCATCCACCTCATCTACTTGCAATCCAGTTGCATTTGTGATAGAGTGATAATATATGGATTTACGCAAAACAATACAATCTCGTGGATTAAAGCTGACCAAACCACGTCTTGCTATTATTTCGGTGCTCGAAAACCAAAAAAAACCACTTACAGCAAAAGAAGTGTTTGCGGCAATTGGTAAAGCCTATAATAAAGTGACAGTGTATAGAAATATTAATGCTCTTGAGGAATTGGCGCTGGTAAGTGTAGACATATTTAATGGAGAAAAACGGTATTGTGTAAAAGAAAAACAACATCATCATATTACGTGCACCAAATGTGGAAAAAGTAATTGTTTGCCGTGCCGTCATTTGTTTAAAACAATTAAAGATTTTAGTCAAATAAATCATCAGGTAGTTATTTCTGGGATTTGTGTATCATGTATTAATTAGTATGAAGTATAAAAAAACAGTTTTTTCGGTATTGTGTGTTTCTTTTCTTGTGGTTTTGGTTGGGTGTGGTTTACCAAAAAAGGAGGTTGTTGTCTATGACACAAAACCGCGAGTTGCAGCAACAATTTTTCCACTTTACGATATAGTAAAAAAAGTCGGTGGAGAAAAGATTAACGTAACACTATTACTTTCACCGGGCGCAAGTCCACACACATTTGAACCAACTCCTGCAATGATACGAGACACGAAAGGTATAACGCATGTTTTTACTATTGGTTTAGGTGTAGATAATTGGGCCGAGTCTTTGGTCCAAGCGATTGGTGGTGCAGAGTCTGTAGATTTAAGTCATGTTGTCCCACTTTTACCTTTTGGTGAAGACGATCACGATGACCATGCTTCACACGACGATCATGGCGATCACGATGATCATGCTTCACACGACGATCACGATGATCATACTTCACATGACGATCACGATGATCATACTTCACATGACGATCACGATGATCATGACGGCCACGCACATGGTGAATATGATCCACATTATTGGCTTGATCCAAACAATGCGACACTTCTGGCAAACGCAATTGCAGAAGAGTTGTCCGAAATTAATCCAAAAGAGCGTGAGTATTATATGGCGCAATCAGCAGCTTTTGCAAAAGAAATTAATGAAAAAAATATAGTATGGGAAAAGAAATTAGAATCACTTTCTTCTCGCGATATTCTTACGTTTCATGATGGGTGGCAATATTTTGCGCGGCATTTTAATTTGCATATTGTTGGCACATTTGAACCATTTCCCGGAAAATCACCAAGCCCAAAAGCATTTGCACAATTACATAATGTGGTAAAAACACATAATATACAATCAGTCTTTATAGAGCCACAATTAGCGCAATCTGCGGTTGAAAGTTTTGCAAAAGATGCCGGGCTTACGGTATTTATACTCGATCCACTTGGTGGTGAATTGTCTAAAAAAACATATAGCGAACTTATTGATTATAATGTGCAGCAAATATATAATGCATTACAGTAATGCATAAAAAAATATGAAAAAAGACTATATTATTGTAAACAATTTAACACATACGTATGGAGATTTTGTTGCATTAAACAATATATCTTTTGGTGTTAAAAAAGGAGATATTGCGGCAATTATTGGTCCAAATGGATCTGGGAAAACAACATTACTAAAACATATTGTTGGGCTTTGTGACACAAAAAAAGATGTAATACGTATTGGCGGAAAACACCCAAAAGATATGCGAAAACATATTGGATATGTGCCACAACATTTTACGTTTGATCGCACAATTCCTATTACCGTGCAAGAGTTTATGGCATTGGAGTCTTGTGCAAAAATAGAACATGAATGTAAAAATATTAAAAAAGCATTAAGAGCTGTTGGTATGCAAAAATTTGCGCGGCAAAAACTCGGCACACTTTCTGGCGGACAATTTCAACGCGTTATGATTGCGCGCGCATTACTTCACGAAAAAGATATATTGGTATTTGATGAACCGGCAACTGGTATTGATGTGGCTGGCGAACAAACAATATATGATTTAATGAAACATATTAATAAAGAGCGTGGTTCGACATGTATTATTGTTTCGCATGATCTGAGCATTGTCTCGTCTTATGTAAATACCGTTATTTGTATAAATAAAACACTTGTTTGCCAAGGGTCGCCAGAAAAAGTTATAACACCAAAAAAACTAAAAGCGTTATTCGGTGCCGCAACGGGTGTGTATCATTCTCATTAATATGTTTGAATTATTTCACTACCCATTTATGATCCGCGCACTGGTTGCCGGAGGAATTGTTGCCATACTTTTGGGATGGCTTGGGTCTTTTATTGTGACAAGAAATATGAGTTTTGTGGGAGATGGAATCGCGCATGCATCTCTTGCTGGCATTGCCTTGGCTTTGCTTGTTGGTTGGGCAACGCTGCCAACCGCGATTGTGTTTGCAATTATTATTGCAATTGGCATATATGTATTACAACACAAAACACCAATTAGTAGTGATATGGCCATTGCGATTTTATTTACCACCGGTTTGGCAATTGGTGTTATTTTATTGCATTTGTCTTCTGGGTATCAGCCAGAATTAATGAGTTATTTGTTTGGTAATATTTTAACCGTAAGCACGCAAGACGTTATAACAATTGTATCTGCGAGTTGTATTATTCTTGTTTTGCTTGCGTTTACGTATCATAAAATATTGTTTACCACATTTGATCCGGATGGCGCATATTTGGCCGGAGTAACGCCGTGGAAATATGATATTATGTTGTATATTGTCACAGCAATTGCGGTAGTATTAAGTATTAAAATTGTTGGTATTGTTTTGGTAAGTGCATTACTTGTTACGCCAAGTGCAATAAGTAAATTATTTGCCACATCGTTTGCGTCGTTTACATTTTTTTCTGTTGTATTATCTTTTGTTACCGTTTTTGTTGGATTACTGCTTTCATATTATTTAAATGTGCCGTCTGGTGCGACCATTATTTTAACAGGAACAAGCATTTTTATTGTGAGTAGTATATTTGTAGGAATCCGTAAAAAACTGGTATAATTTTTATATCATTTTTTTATTATGACAATTACTATAAATGTTGCAGGACAAACTATTTCTTGTGTGTTTCGCAAAAGTAAACGGGCAAAAAGAGTAAGTGTTCGAGTGTATCCAGATACTTCTGTAATAATTACGGTGCCACAAAGAATACCGTATTTTTTTGCACAAGATTTTTTTTATACAAACATACAATGGATAGAGAAAAAAGTACAAGAATATACTACATCGCAGATTTCTCTGAATTCTTCTGGAACAAAAGAAGAGTATTTACAATATAAAGAAGTGGTTCGTAATATTATTTTGGAAAAAATAGCGCGGTACAATGCATTCTATTGCTTTTCATATAATCGACTGTCTATTCGCAATCAAAAAACACGATGGGGAAGTTGTTCGAGCGACAAAAACCTTAATTTTAATTATCAGCTCTATTTTTTGCCAGAAAGGATGATTGACTATGTGGTGGTTCATGAATTATGTCATTTGGCAGAACTAAACCATTCTCAACGATTTTGGCAATTGGTTGGTCAAACCATTCCAGCATATAAGAACATAGAGAAAGAGATGAGGCATATTTCTGTTGCCCGTACGGTTTAGAGGGTGAAGCATTCTTTGTGGGTGAGTTCAGTTAGTGTATAAAAGTTGACAAAAAAACTAGCATATGGTAAGACTAATATACTAATACTGCGCTGTGTAGTGTTATGATCTTTCTATTATATAAGGAGAGTAGGTTATGTCCTCTGTTCATGATTCTGAAGAACAAGTAATCGAGACTTTGGTGGAAGTCTGGGAAAAGCTTCTTGATGAAAATCCAGCAAACAATGATTTACGAAATATCATCCACCATATTGAACCTCTTCGAGAATTGGCAGGAAAAAAGCTTCTTGAGCAAGAGCCGTCAAATTTGGATTTGAGATATATCATCGCATATGTTGAACCTCTTCGAGAGGAGGCTTGGGGAAAACTTCTGGAGCAAAATCCATCAAAAAAGGATTTGCGATTTATCATCGACCATGTTAAATCTCTTCGAGAGAGGGCTGTGAGTAAACTTCTTGTAAATGATTATTTGCGAGATTGGATCAAGAGGTTCTCAGATCTTAGATTAGGGTTAGCGAAGAAACTTCTTGATCGAGATCCATCAGTTGTGGATTTGTGGTGTGTGATTAAACATGTTGAACCTCTTCAAGAAGTTGCCGGAAGAAAACTCCTTGAGAAAAATCTATCAAATGCAGATTTGCGATGTATCATTCACGAGTTCCTATTTCTTCGATTAGCGGCTGGCTATAAAATTCTTGAGCAAGAGCCGTCAAATTCTGATTTGGAATGTATCGTCCGGTATGTTGAACCCCTTCGAGAGGAAGCTGGGAAGAAACTTCTTGAGAAAGGTCCGTCAGATTATGATTTGGGATCTATCATTGAGCATGTTGAACCGCTTCGGGAGGAAGCTCAAGAAATGTTAGATAAAAAAGAAAGAAGAGATTCTTTGTTAGAAAAAATCCTGAACTCTTAGGGTTTTGGCAAAACATCTTCTCCACAAACTAAAACACACAATGCCGTTTACAGGAGTACGCGGCATTTTTTAATACAAAAAAAACCGACAATGTCGGTTAGGGTTTCTGGGGACTCATGTAAAGAACATGGAAGGTGTTGTTGTGTCGCGTTTACTACGCCATCCATCTTGGTTTAAAGAACATATCTTTTTGTTTTGAAAGAAAGAGCGAGTCAATCACACCTACCCAGACGCCACACAAGTGATATGTTTTTCTTTTTCGTAAGACGGCATATAGCCGAATCGGCTCATTAACCATTTGGTGCTTAACAGGAATAATAGATCCAATAATTGGTGGAAAATACTGCGTAGTTCCTGGTCTATACAATTGTTTTCGTTGTAATAATCTTGCCACAATCCCTTCTATTTCTACAACCGGTTGTATGGTATTCTTTGTTATATGTGTCGGGGTATATTTAGAGAGTGAAGATCCTATGTAGTGGTTTTTGTTATTTACAGCCACAACATACATGGGGATATGAATGTATGTATATACACTCGGATACAAATCTTTTAGTAGGGCGCAAGTAGTTACGTCGCTTTTGGGAATTTTTTGTGAATTGTGCATGATTCCCTCCTTTCAAAGTATAGTATAACAAAAAAACAGCATTGTGTACTGTTTTTGTGAGCCTGCAAGGAATCGAACCTTGACCCAGAGCTTAGAAGGCTCTTGTTCTATCCATTAAACTACAGGCCCATTCATTATATGACACGAGTATCATACTAGATTGTGCTGAGTTTGTCAATCTTTTTTTCTTTTTTTGTCGTGGAATTTTTTGTGTGTTTTTCTGAGCTCTTTGTCTGTAATGTGGGTATATATTTGTGTTGTGGTAATAGATGCGTGGCCAAGCATACTTTGTACGCTACGAATGTCTGCACCGTTTTGCAAAAGGTCGGTAGCATAGGAGTGTCGCATGGTGTGCGGTGTAACAGGCTTGGTAATACCAGCGAGTTTGGCATATTTTTGTACAATTCTTTGTGCGGTCCTGGGTGTAATAGGTTTGTCATCAGCTCCACGCTCTTTTTCTTTGTTTGTGCGCTTGTCATGTGATACAAAGACGTAAGGGTTCATATCTTTTCTTGCGCCAATATACTGCTTTAGCCAATATTTTGCTATTGTAGACAAAAAAACAATTCTTGTTTTTCCACCCTTTCCACGAATAGTAAACTCTTCTCGTTTTAGATTTATATCTTCTTTTTTAAGACTTACAAGCTCTGACACACGAAGTCCGGTAGAAAACAATAATTCCAATAGTGATTTATCTCGTAAAAGTATTAGTAGTTTTGGGGGTGCATGTTGAATATTTTTTTGTATAGTTTCTTCTGATACTATTGTGAGCGGTGCCTGAAGAATGCGCTGCAAATCTTCTTGTTCTAAAAATGTTACAGTTCTATCGGGCATTTTCATGAGTTCTATTTTTTCTGGTGCCAGTGTTGCAATATCTCTTTTTGCCAAATACTTTAAAAAAGATCGCAATGCAATGAGGTGATAGTTTTGTGTATTTTTTTTCAAAGGTTCACCATTATTATCTACGAGTCTGTTAAGCCAAAGACGGTATTTTCTTACGTCTTCACCTGTGATATCTTCGGGTTTTTTACTATTACCACACCAATGAACAAATCTATGAAGGTAGAAGTCATAGTTTTTAATAGTTTTTTGACTTCTATTTCTTTCGATTTCTAAATGTTCTAAGAAATCGATAATATATTGAGAAAGAGAGTGAGACATAAAAAATATAATGAAGAAATGTATATACATTCTATTGTACGACACAAAATAGTATTTGTCAAAATGTGAGATTGGCCGCTTTACGAGGGTGGTCTTTTGTGCTACTATACACGTGGTAACTAGAATGTAATTGAACATGTATTGTGGAAAAGCAGTCACTTGCATTACCAGACAAATATGTTCTTTTGGTATAAAGATTAGTCATATTAATTATTATTATTTTATGTTTATGGAACATATATTTCCTTCGTCCGAAGTAACATATAAGAACGCAATCATTGTGTTTTTCATGTTGTCCTTCTGTTTTTTTGGTGTTTCTTTTGTGCACGCACAAGAAGACGTGGCTAGTGAAGACACAACGCAAAATCAAGTAGTGGATACAGCAAGTGACGTAGCGCTTGAAGATGCATTAATTGACCAAGAAGGAGGTTTGGTGGAGGTTGATACCGAAATAGAAGGGGATCTGGTCTTGGAAGAAGTTGAGGTAACTGAAATAGACACAGCACCATCACGATTTGGGATGTTTTGGCGAGGTGTGCGAGAAAGGTTGTCTTTGGTCACGACATTTGATCCAGTAAAAAAAGCAGAAAAACGATTGCGATTTGCAGAAGAACGTATGGAGATTGCAGAAAAAATTGCAGAAGATTCAGGAAATGAAAATGTTGATGAACGAATGCAAAAAATTATTGATAGAGCGCAAAACATGATTGAAAAGGTTGAGCAGAAAAAAGATGATTGGTTGAGCGAGCCGGATGAGAGAAAAAAACGTCTTATGCGAAATATTGCGACACATCACACAAGAAGAAATCAGGTGCTTGAGCGAATCGAAGATCGGTTACCAGAAGATCGTCGAGAAAAATTTCAACAACATGTGGAACGGTTGAGTAATGCAGGTAAGCGGTTTTTTGACAATGTGAATGATGAGGAGTTACCAGAAGGAGTTCGTGATCATATTAAAAAACACAGAGTTCGGGTGCAGGCACATGTTGAAAAAGTAAAAGAATTTAACACAAGAAGAAAAGACTTGCGAGTGCGCATAGCAGATGGAGATGAGAGTGCCAAAGAGGATTTGCAACAACTGAAAGAGAGGCGACATGAATATGTAAAAGAAAAGAAAGAGGGTTTTGCAGAAAAAAGAAAAGAAACACTCGACCATATTCAGCAAAAACGATCGGAGGCAAGAGAAAAGATTTCAAACTTAAAAGATTTAGCTAAAGAAGGGGATGAGGAAGCCAAAAAAGCTCTAGACAAGTTACGAAAACGACACAATGAAATAACAAAAACAAAACCCGAAGTGCTAAAACGGTTAAAAGAACAACGTGATTTTGTGAAAAAATTTAAACATGCAGACAAAGAAGAGCGAAAAGACTTACGAGAAGACCGAAGAGAGCGAGTAGAAGATAGAAGAGAGGACCACAAAGAAAAAATAGAAGACAGAATAGAGGACAGGAAAGAAAAGCTAGAAGATAGAAGAGGGCGTGTGGAAAATGCAAGAGAAGGTAGACAAGAAAAACGTGCAGATGTTCGTGGTCAAGTAAGAGATAGGGCACAGGATATTCGAGAAGACCGAAAAGAGCGCGTGGAAAATGCAAGAGAAGACAGGCAAGAGCATCGTGTAGATGTTCGTGATCAAGTAAGAGATAGGGTGCAGAATGTTCGAGAAAACAGGAGAGAGCGAGTAGAGAATAGAGCACCAGTGGAAAATGCAAACTAAGAAGTATTGTTTAAAAACCTGCCCTTTGGCAGGTTTTTTTACTATAGTTTCTTATTCAAAGAAATTTTGTTATACTTACTATTGTATTTACTATTTACTTTATATATGCATACACCACAACAAACACATCCACCACAACCACAACCACACTTACAACCTTCCTCATTGGGTGGTGGGCATCAACCAACCCCCTCTAAGCACAAAAAAGCTGGAATGATTATTGGTGTTATTATTATCATTTTGTTTGCTGCGATTGGTGTGTTTGGGTATGTTTTTATGAGCAAAGCACCAGAAAACATTCTTGAAACTTCTTTGGAAAACATGAAGGATGTTGATACGGTGCATATGGATATACAGTTTTCCATAGAGGTGGACATAGAAAAAAAAGAAGCCAAGAAAAAGCTTGCAGGATTGCTGCCTTTTGGTGATGTTGGTGGTATAGCCGACATTAGTTTGATAGAGGGTTATATTTTAGGGAGTATTGATAGGATCAACGAGGACGCAATAAAGTCAGACTTACGGTTTGTACTAACAGGCGATATTGAGGCGGGAAAAGTGGATATGTCAGTGCGTTCTATTGATAAAAGAGTGTATGTGCTCCTATCAGAACTTCCAGGCATTGGTCCTATGGATTTTTCAAATCTACTCAACACCTGGATAGAGGCTGACTTGGATCCAACCAGAGACATGAGGCCGATTGGCCTTGATGGGGATAATAAAGTTAGTGAGTGGCAAGAGAAAAGAAAAAAAGAGGCAGAATTAAGAGAAAAAGAACAGCAAGATCTTTTGGTTTCTTTGCTAAAAGAATACCCAGTCCATAGTATTACAAATATATCTGCACCATCTTTATTTTCTGGGTCTGGTTTGTATAAAGTTGAGTATGAGATTAATTTGGAGAATTTAAAGAAAGTGTACATTGGTCTTTCTGGGGGTGATGTGGGTGCTGAATTAAAAGATGGTGATCGGTTTAATGAGGCATTCTCTTCTGTTAAAAAAATTAATGGTGTGGTACGTGTCGACAAGAAAACATATGTGCCAGGATTTATTTCTATTAATATTGATGTAGAAACAGAAGAAGGAGATAGAGTTGTTACAACAATTGAAAGCACATTTACTAAATATAACGAACCGGTAACGGTTGTGGTCCCAGAAGAAACAAAAACGTTTCAAGAAGTTGCACAAGAGTTTATGATACAGATGATGGGTCCTACAATGGGTGCGCCAGGTTCGACAGCTGGCATGCCGATTCCAGGTGATTCATTACAAGAAAAAAACTTATCAAATAGTCAGGTATTCTCAAACACAGGTAGCCGTGATTTCTCTCAAACAACAAAAAACAAAGACGGTAGACGTTTGAATGATGTGCGAGATATAAAAAATGCCTTAGGTATGGTGTATAAAAGCAATAACGTGTATCCGGTGGCACCAAGCCCGGGTGTTCGTGTTGGTGTAGGAAATTTTTCGTGCATTAATGCTGGTGGCTTTGGTTCTGTGGGTTGTGATTCTCCTTTTTTAGCATCTATAGGTGTTAGACCTGAAGAGGGTGATGAGTATGTATATATATCTGAAGATGGTTCGACATATGTATTATCTACCACCTTGGAAGGTGAGGTTAATGGTTTTGGTGGTGTGGTTTTGGTGCGACCAAATGATTTTGTGGTGTCGAAAAAAGATGTCTTGAATCAGGGGGGTAATGGTATGGTAACATATAGTTCAGACTATGACGGAGATGGGTTATCTGATAACGATGAAAAATTTGTTCACAAAACAAATCCATACAATTTTGATACCGATGGGGATGGGTTTGATGATAAGACTGAAATAGATAATGGATATAGTCCGCTTGAATAATCCTTTTTTTTGTGGTTCAATAGTGTGTATTAAACAACACTCTATGAAAGAACACAATCTACACCCATTGTATCTTATTTTACCCAATATTAGATCTTGCCACAACGTTGGTGCCATGTTTCGCAATGCGGATGCTTTTGGAATAGAGAAAATATATTTGGTTGGCTGGACACCGGCACCACCAAAACCTCAAATAGACAAAGTGGCACTTGGGGCAGAAACTTGGATTCCTTGGGAACAGCGGAAGAGTTTAAAACGACTCATTACTACCTTAAAAAAGAAGGGTGTGGTTGTGGCTGCACTTGAGCAATCTGCGCAGAGTGTTTCTGTACATGCGGCAAAAATAACCGCACCAACCGCACTGATTGTGGGAAATGAAGTGACTGGTGTGGCTCCAGAAATACTTTCGTTGTGTGACGTAGTATACGACATTCCGATGTGTGGAAAAAAAGAAAGTCTTAATGTGAGTGTGGCTGCCGGTATTGCATTATTTTCTTTGCGTAATAACCAATAGTGTACTGGTCGGAATAATATTTTTTTGGTATACTGAGGGTATAACCACATATTTTATGTCCGTAGACCATACACGATATATTTTTGAAAGACTTTGTCGAGATCTCCCTCCTTTGGTACCAAAAAAAATCCAAGAAGATTTGAGCGATGCGTTGGAGCAGGTACAGGATAATATTAGTCTTACATTAGATCAACTAGAAGACACGATGATTCTTTTTGCAAAGAAGCTTTGGCCATATCGCGAAGCCTTTTGGGAGTTTTATCGTGTTAATGAGGGTGAGATAGGTGAGAAGATGTTGTGCAAAAAAATGTCCAAAGAGATGGTAAAAAAATATACCACATTCAAAGAGGCGGGCGGAGAATTTCGTGATTTGTATCGGGGTGGAAGTGTGGCAAAAGTATTTTCTTCTGAAGATGTTAGTGCACTGTGTACTATTTTAGTTGAAATGCAACAAGATATTTGGAATTATACTGTTCAAGAGGTGCTCACAAAGAGTAAAATACGATACCAAAAAAAAGTAGAAGAATTTAAGCACATATTTGCCAATATTGAAGAGCAGTTACATAATTTGTTGCGTATGGCAGATAATGAACAAGAGCACCCTGGCTTGGCAGAAGAAATTAGACAGCATGTGCGTGGCTTTGAACATGGTATTGCATTGTTGGGTCCAAAAATTGATTATAATGAGTTGTGTGGTGTGGAGCATTATTATAAAGAAAGAAAAATATATAAGAATAACAATAAGAATATTGTATGACAGATTATACTGTGCAGTTGTTTGTGATGTTAGTTAAAAAACCTGCAATAGGATTGTCGCAAGACGTTATGGTGGAGGCAAAAAAGGCGTGTGAAGCGTTTGTTCGTGATGGAAAGTCTGGTGAGGAGGCTGAAAAAGCAATGGTAGTGTTTGGGAAACAGGCGTGGCCGTATTGGCAAGCACACAGGGTGTTTGTTGAGCGTTTTGGCGAAGAAAAAGAGCAGGAGTTTATGAAAGATCTTTTGTCACCAGAGCTTTCTGAGAAATATGCTAGTTTTCTGGCCTCTGGTGGAAGCATTCATAACTTTCGTTCTGGACAAGAATACGAAGATGCGTTTACCGCCGAAGAGGATGTTGCCATACAAGAAGCAACGGTTCAGGCAAAAAGTGCTATAGAAGATTTTGTGGTTCGGTTGGCACAAAGTGAAGAAAAAAAGAGTGAATATGATGCACTAGTTTTATCATACCAACAAGAACGTGATGATATTTTGGCCATTATAGAAACATTGCAATCCCTTGCGACGACACATGAAAAATGGTCAGAAGAAATTGCGCAAGATATATATTATGTAGAAAAAGGATTTGCTGAATTAGAAGAACGACCAAGCAAAGAAAAGGCCCAAGGAAGATTGGATTGGTATACAGGACAAATAGGGAGCACAGAAACACACATTTTTTCGTAAATATATGATAGACAAAACAGTATTACTCGTTATTGCGGGTGAAGGGTTTCAGTTTGTTGAATATTCTGACACAAAAAAAGAGATTGAAGCGGCTGGTCTTGCTGTTGTTACCGCCAGTGATGTTGCGCAGTCTGCAAAAGGGCATAATGATGTTGAGGTGTCAATTGATCTGGTATTAGAAGAGGTGGATACAAAAAAATATGATGGCGTTTTTCTTATTGGTGGTCCAGGAGCATTAAAGCATTTAGATATACAAGAAATACATCGGATTTTGAATGAAATGATGATAGCACAAAAACCCTTTGGTGCTATATGCATTGCGCCAAGAATTTTAGCAAAAGCACATGTGATAGTAGGAAAAAGGGCAACTGGCTGGAATAATGATAATGAATTAGAAACGATTTTTTCACAAAATAATGTTACATATATTTCAGAGCCGGTGGTGGTAGATGGAAATGTCGTCACGGCAGATGGTCCAAGTTCTGCAGAAGCATTTGGAAAGGAAATAGTAAAGATTTTGCAATAATATATAAAAAAATCACCGTGTAGATGGTGATTTTTATTTTATTACAGATTTCTCACATCCAGTTCGAAATGACACTGCACACAATACATTGAATCTCTTTAACCCACTTTTTGGCACCAAAAAGTTGCGCAAAAAGTGCCGAGCGATGGTTCGTTCAGAGAATTTGGGGCTTGGTAAAACTCAGACACCAAAACTCGTCGCTTTGCTCCTCAAACAGTTGGTGTCTGTGCCTGCGGCACCGGTTTCCCTCGCCTTCAAATTCTTTCTTCACGTACCAAATGCTCGGAATCTTCAAACAAGTATCATTTCGTTACACCTCATTACTCGGTTTGTGGTTTGTGTGTAAGTTTTCGGTTAGTTTTTTCAGATTCTTTCAACACTACCCAAATGCTCGGGGTTTTCGTGTGGTTGTTTTACGTATTAAAAAACACACCAGTATCATGTTTGGTGTGTTTTTGGATTTTTTGTTTTTATGTGCTTTTGATTTTTTTGGGTACCACCTTTGGGTATTTTTTTATGAGTGCTTTTGTGCCACGCATAGAAAGTAATCCTCTTTGGGCACCAACTTTTTGAATGACACCACCGGCGTTTGATGTTCCCCATTGCATAGCTTCTGCCAATGTCTTTTTGTGAATAAGCGCAGAAAGCAGTCCGCTTGTGTAGGCATCTCCGGCGCCGGTTCTGGCAATGGCTTTTATATTGTATGTTGGCATGTGTAAAATTTGCTCACCATCATAACTATATGATCCATTTGTACTATCTGTAATAACTACGTGAGAAATACCTTTTTTGTGTAAGAGTGTGAGGAGTTTTGGTATGTCTTTTTTTTGTCCTGCGAGTTCACATGCCTCTTCTTTGTTTACCACCAGAACATCGGTATATGGGAGTATTTTTTTGATTTCGCTTAAGCCACTGCTCATTTGGTAAGAGCCTGGGTTCATGGCAAGTCTAATAGCAGGATTCTTTTTTAGGTGTGTTATTAGTTTGTGTTGTATTTTTTCAAAACCAGCAGAAAGTGATGTATAGTAGATCCATTTTGTTTGAGGTATTTTTGGTAGGGAATAGCTTCGTTTTGCTTGGTATGAAAGAATGGTTCGCTCACTTTGAAAGTTTAGTATAACTGAGTATCTTGTTTGTGCATTTTTGCAGATTTTTATGTATTTGGTTTCGATCTTAGCATCAGATAGTACATTAAAAATAACAGACCCAGAAATATCATCGCCAATTTCTGTGATTATGGCGGTGCTACATCCTAGTTTTTTTGTTCCTATGGCAACATTGGCGGCATTTCCACCAACTGATTGGTCACTGTGAGTAATTGGGATTTTATCGGCAAAATTAAGACACAGCTCACGATTTTTTTTGTTTATGTGACACTGCTTTGTTGCGTCATTTAAAATAAGAAAAGTGTCGATGACTGAATCACCGATTGTAACAATGTCTAGCATAGAATTAGAAATAATGTACGAAAAAAATAATACTTACTCATTTAGGTAATTTAGATAATCTATTGCACTAAGTGCAGCAATAACTCCCTGACCTGAGGCAATCATAAGTTGTTTAAATGGAATATTTGTGACGTCTCCGGCGGCAAAAATACCTTTACAGCTAGTTTGGGTACGTAAGTCTATTTCTATTTCTTTATTTTCATTCTTTTTTACGCAATCGGTAAAACCAGAATTTGGGACCATGCCAATATGCACCATTGCCCCATTTGTTTGGTGTGTGTGCATTTCTCCGGTTACCAAATCTTTGTACTCTACACCTTCTACTTTTTTATCTCCTAAAATTTTTGTTGTGTTGGCATTATAAATAATTTCTACATTGTCTTTTTTGAGAATTTTTTCTATAAGAATATTTTCTCCTTTTGGGAATCCATGATTTGTTTCTGGTGTGTTTGGATATTTTGTAATAAGGTATGCTTTTTGTGCAATATCTGCAAGCATAAGTGCCGATTCTAAAGCGGTGTTTCCGGCACCGATTGTTGTGGTGATTTTGTTTCTATATAATGGACCATCGCAAACCGTGCAAGACGTTACACCACGCTTTTGTAATTCGGCTTCGCCAGGAACTCTTAAATGTTTAGGGTGAATTCCGGTGGCAATAATAATGGACTTGGTTTGGATATTTTTTTCTTCACTACCTTTTTTTGCATGAATAGTGTGAATAGTATTTTCTTGAGAAATTCCTGTTACTTCCCAACCATTTTCTATTGTTACTTCGTTGGCGTCCAAATGAGCTTTAAATTGTTGCGCCAGCTCAATGCCGGTTGTTTGAACTATACCAAGCCAATTTTCTACCTCTCCATTTTTTACTACTTCTCCACCAATATCTTTGCTAATTATAATAAAGTTTAAGCGTCGTCGTGCAGCGTACACTGCTGCGGCAGATCCGGCGGCTGATGCGCCAATAATTACTAAATCGTACATAAGTATATAAAAGTTAGAATAGTGCACGTGTACAAACGGAAACAATTCAACGGATGCACACGTGCATAAAGAAATGAATTACGCAGAAACTTCAGCAATTAGTCGTTGTAAAGCTAATACATTTTCTGCTGGTGTTTTGTCGTTGCCAAACACGGCACTTCCAGGACAAATAATATCGACGCCGGCTTTAATAAGAGTGGGGATGGTTTTTTCGTTTACTCCACCATCTACCGAAATTGGCTGTGCGATTCCTTTTGCCTTCGTTTCCGCAATTCTGTTGCAGGTCTCTGGAATAAATTCCTGGCCTTGGAATCCAGGATACACTCCCATAAACATAATGAGATCAATATCGTTTACAAAATCACCAATCACCGTGGTTGGCGTGCCTGGATTAAGGACTAACCCAACTTCCCATTCGGTTTGTTTTGCTTTTTGTATGGTTTCTGCAATATCATGTGGTCCTTCAAAATGAACAAGCACACGCTTTACTTGTGGTACAAAAAACCACTTTTCCATTTCGGCAATAGGGTCGTTTACCATCAAATGGAGTTCAATGTCTGTGGTAACAGCCTCAGAAACGGTTTTCGGGTCTGCCCACGTAGCATTTGGCACAAACTTACCATCGGCAATATCGAGCTGAATCATAGAAACACTATCACCAAGCCCGGTGTAGTTGGTAAGAAACACCTTCTTGTTTGGAACAAGAATTGAGGGAATAATACTCGTCATAATTTCTCCTTATTTTTCGAGTTCGGCGATTTTACCAAGCCTGCGAACATGCCGCTCTTCGTTGGTAAAATTACTCGTGAGCCATGTTTTTACAATAAGCTTGGCATGGTTTTCTGACAAGGCTCCACCAGCAAGCGCAAGGACATTGGTATTATTGTGTGCCATCATGGACTCAGCTACTTCTGGGTTATATCCAATACCACAGCGAATGCCAGCAATTTTATTTGCTGCAATACATACTCCAATACCACTTCCACAAACCACAATACCGCGACCCTGTGTCTCGGTCACTTTTTTTGCAAGAGGAATGGCGTAATCTGGGTAATCATCATTAGCGTCGTATTCTTGTGAGCCTAGGTCTTGCGTCTCAAGATGAAGCTCATTTTTGATGTACCAATCAATGGTATTTTTTAACTGATACCCAGCATGGTCGCTGGCTATAAAAAGTGGACCGCTGTACATAGGATTCTTTTTTAACATAACACCCTCCTTTGGGTATTTGATTGATGGTGATTGCAGTATATCACGGAGACTGTAAGAATGACAACTGTATTTTACCTTTTTTAAGGTCTTGTGGTATACTTATTTCGTTTGTGCTCATGAATGAAAAAGGAGATTCTATGATTTGCTCACAAATTGATTTTAGTGGCGAAATTGGCAGTTGCATTATTGCAGTTGGCCCAATGTTCGCATCCAAGTCTTCTTGGGTTATTGGACAGGCTGCCAAGGAGTTGATTGTTGGGTCTGGTGTCATGGTGTTTAAACATGCATCAGACACGAGATACACAGAAAAAGAGGAGATTTTTACACACGACGGACGTACATTTAACTGCTACTGTGTCACAGAAGCATCACACATTCGCGAAAAGTTTTTAAATCAAATTATTGGGAGCATGACCCAAGAAAATGAGGAGCATGTAAAAACCTCTGCAGTTATAATAGATGAATGCCAGTTTTTTTCTGAAGATCTTGTTGGTGTGGTGCAAGAATTGGTAAATGAGTATAATGTCCGTGTGTATGTTGCTGGTCTTGACATGGACTTTCGCGGTCAACCATGGGACACAACAGCACGAATTATGGCAATTTCTGATGAAGTGCATAAAATGCGGGCTATTTGCGGTATTTGTCAAAAAAGATATGCCACCCACTCAAAGCGCACCTCTGGTTCTGAGGAGGTTCTTTTGCTTGGGGCAAAAGATGGATATGTCGCTGCGTGTAGGAATTGCCATAATAGGTAATATTGATCTTTTATTGGTTTCAGACCCCCTTGTTAAGGGGGTTTTACTATTGCATTTTTTTATACATTTTGTGCTTGGTAAAAAATAAATTATAAGCACAAATTACAATAGAACAGAAGGGGATTGACATGTGGCGAGTTTGTGTAGTATGGGTGGCGTGTCACAAGGTTGAGAGTGTTGTGGAATGGCAGGGTTTGACAAAAATTTGCACATATGATACGGTTCTCATGTACCCATATCTTATACAAAGGAGGTTATCATGGTACGATTACAAAAAACTAGTATAGGCACAATTGTGTGGTTATATGTGATTACAATGGGAGAACCGTTTAGAGTTTCCAGAGTAAAGAGCGGAGCTACGCTTAAACACACAGATGCAAGTTTCGACTCGTTATCTGAGTATGTCGAAGAGTGTAAAGCAAAAGAGGTTGGTTTTTTTTGTATAACAGCATCCGAACCATCGTTTAAAGCGATTGTAAAAAAGATGCTTTCTGAAGGTGTAATTTTCCCCATACCAGAAGAAAGAGAAAGAAAAAGAAATAGAATTTACTCTTGGGAATACACTAAAGATCAGCTGTGGGAATGGTTGAAATTAGACAAAGAAAGACAGGTGCTTGCGGATTACTTACTCAACAAGCAAAAAAAACCAAGAGTAACAGGTGTTGTTGGATTAACACGTGTAACAGATGTTGCTGATTTAACACTTGAGGAGCTACGTGATGGAATTTTAGCAATCACAGAACAAGAAAAAGAACTTGAAAAGAGAAGAATATTGTTTGAAAGTCAAGAAAAACACTGCTATAGAGAAAAAGCAATATCTCACCTTCAAAAAGAGCATGGCTTGACAAAAGAGCAGGCAGATAAGTGTTTGAGCTAAGTTAAGTTGGACCAAGAGAGGGTATTCACAATAGAGCACGTAACAGTGCTTTTTTTATTTATATACACAATAGGGTATTGCTTTTTATATTGCGTTGTGGTAGGCTCAATACTACATACCATAAGGTATATATTGTTCTTTTTATTTTAAGCAAAGGAGTGTTTTATGACTAGTATTACTTATGTGGGCGGCATGAATGATGTTACCCGCAGGCGCTGTGAAAAGTCTATTAGAGCTTTTCTGTTACAGTGGCTGCAGTGCGCAAACACCAGTGGTTCGTTTTGCTTTACCTATATAAAAGGATTATCCTTTTCTTTTCCTCAGGTGCAACAACATGGAAGTTCTGGAGAAGTCTGGGTTCAGGTTCCGGAAAGAGCAAAAAGAGGGAAGTTTACTTTTGGGACTGGCGTGAAAGGGGCCATGTGTCGTGTTTGGTCAGAAGACCAAAGTGTTTCACATGGTGACTTGGTGTGTGCACTAGAAGAAGTGATTCCGCAGGTACAAGAGTATTATACGAAGAAAAAGAAATCTTCACCTACAAAAAAAGAGGTTGCCACGCATGAAAGGGTTCCTGCCTTACCTAAAGGGTCAGTTTCTGAGGAGGTCGATACTCATGTTCTGGGTCAAAAAAATGCCTCTGTTGTTTCAGAAGAGGTTCAGCTCTCGGTCATAGATTTTTCTACCAATCTTTCTGCAGTACAAATACTTATATTACTTTACCTGTCACAAGATAAAGAAATTGCCTTTCGATTGTTTTGTGATTATGCAGAAGAGGAATTTAGAAAGCAGCTATGTTTTGTTGGTTTATCAAAAAGTGATCTGAGTAATACAACTACATTAGATGGTTTGGACGTGGATGAAGAGGTGTGCCAGCAAGTTTGTGGGTATATTCTTTCTCAGTACAATAAAGATGGAGAACATAGCTCGCGGCTTTCTGTAATTCAAGAGGTATTATTTAGCACAATTGAAACACTAAAAGATGATAATCGTGAAAATGCGAATACTATTGCACAGTGCGCCAAAGAAGTGGAAGAATTGAGAGAAAAACACACCACCATCGCTTTGCAAAGAAACCAAATTTTTAAGGCATTGAGCGATAGGCAAAATGCATATACTGTGTTAGGGTCAAAGCTAAAGGAGGGGGTGAAAAGTATTACATTTTTTGAGCAGCTAAAAACTGATATTGAAAAACAACAGGAAGAAGTCAGCCTTATGAGTGATTTTTTATTAATTAAGGAGCTTGCAGCAGGAAAAGGTATGGATGTACAAACATATTTGGCACATATGTCAAAGATATCTTAATACTTCGCCACTCTTTTTACCAAACATTGTCCAAAAGACAGTGTTTTTATATTATGCACTTGACATGCACCTGTTTTCTTGGTAGGGTATGGTATACCACTATAATGGTATTGTTTTTTACACACACAAAGGAGTTTTTGTGAACCAATACATTTTTAATCAATCAGAAAGTAGGAGTGTAATGCATGAACAAACTGAAGTCTTTTTGCGTAATTTACGTAAAGCCCATAACCTTTCTGACACCTCACTAGCCAGCTATGCAGACGTTGTAGTCTTTATTGATGATTTAGTGAAACAAAACAACAGCTTTCAAGAGGCATATTCTGGAATTTCTTCACAAATTTGTTCGTGGGAAATAGAATACCAAAGAATTTGCATTGAATTCATAAAAGATCTAAAGGAAAAATTTCCAAGACTATATTCCCAAGATTTTGATGACTGTGGTGCTGGTGATCCAGGGAGCGTGGAATATTTATTGTTAGTTATTCAGTCTGTTATAAGTAATACACAAACACAAGAAGAGTTTTTAAGACGAGAAGTGGAAGAGTTTAAAGAAATTGGATCACTTGAAATCACAGAAGGTATTACCGAAGCAAGAGATAATACAATTGCCGAGCTTAAACATCTTGAGAGTGACTTACAATCACAGATCGAATTATGTGATGAAGACGTTGGTAGGATAAATGAGGAAATTAGAATCCTCCAGTCTCGTCAGAAAGAATACTTAGACCGTGTTAGTGTAAGAATGAATACAGTAAGTGGGGATAAGAATACCTATATAGACTGTATTATCTCCGAAGAAATTAATGCACAAGGCAAAGAGTATATCTTGAAACTAACAGACACGCAAAAAGTTCTAGAAAGGAGTAAGATAGAACTAAATAAAAAGTTGAGAAGATGTAAAAATGCATTAAGTGTTTTACTGGGGGGTATGGCAGAAGTGTCACAGCAACCTTCTTTTTTACCCGAAGATACTGGTTTATTCTGGCTAGATTGTTCTGAAGATGCCATAGCTACTTTGGTAAATACACAAATAAAAGAAGTGGCAGAACGGTTTGTTTTTTCGTTAGATCTACTATCTGCTTCTGATCTACTCCCTTTAAGCAGAATGTGTTATTTAGCATATAGACCTAAAGAGGGAGATGATGACCGGTTTGACCGTGCTTGTGGCTTGGCGGGTCTGTATCTTTTGTGTAAATGTCATGACATTGCACATATTGATGAATTATCTCTTAGTATGGCAGATCTGGTTAATTGGATTTTGGAAAATCAACAATTACTAGATATGTTTGCAACCAGGTTCATTACCGAAGCGGGTGTGTGTGAATTGTTTACTAAAACACTGCAGGGATATATACTGAGTAATCCGCCAAGTTTATTTACAAAAGTAGTTCAGCGTGGAAGAAAGTTACCAAAAAACCAAAAATATTTCCTAAACAAGAGTCTTTGTATTATTGCTGGCGATGCTTTTCCTAGTGAAGTAAGTCAGTCTTTTCTGTATTTTATGTACGCTCTTGTTGTGCAAGTAGAAAAAGGTGTGTTTAGTACTTCGGTAATAAAAGATACGCTTTCTTAGTATTTTGCTCCTTTTTTGCTCTTTTTTATTATTTTTGATCCAGCTATCTGGATCTTTGTAAAAAGCTCTTCATATTATGGAGTACTTTTTACAGAGTAATTATGTGCAAGGTAGTAGTTGACAAATTATATGCCTTGTGGTAAGCTCTGGCCATAGTATTGA